>Ga0123340_1000601_pt1 | contig 25284 bp, 29 predicted proteins | sample SirMexnodulemix_FD_89961 | JGI IMG/M metagenome (GOLD analysis project Ga0123340, IMG submission 89961) | Root nodule microbial communities of legume samples collected from Mexico - Siratro Mexico nodule mix | ecosystem: Host-associated > Plants > Roots > Nodule | place: Mexico: Nepantla...
GCCATGCCTGCTGCACGGCACGAACGCCGGCTGCCGGGCCACCCGGATGGCTTACAATGCCGCCTCCACAAAGGTAGAGAAGATCGGTCGTGCCGCCGGTTCGCCGATACGTCTCGGGGGCTTGACCTCCCCACTGACCGGAGCCGGCGACGGGCAACGGGCAGTCTGAGTCATCGAAGAGCGGCGTACTGACGGCCTTGAAGGACGAGACGAAGCTGTCGTCTGGTTCCCAATACTTCACGCTGATGCCGTTGATCTGAAATTGGTCAACTCCCAACAGACGCCAGAACTGCTGATAGACCCGGAAATCCATCCCAGCGCCGGGCGCGCGCGTCAGTATGTCCCAGCCGTTTCGATGGGCATGCAGCACCAAGCTGGAGCGCTTGCGCAGAAAACTCATGCCACCGAAGCCAATCGAGTTGATGTTGACGACGGCGCAATTGCCGCCGGCCTTGGCGACGATGTCGTGGTTGCGCATCATCTCATCGGGGTCGGCATGCGAGATGCCGAACGCATACATGACCTTCTTGCCGGTCTTCTGCTCGTGGTCCAGAATACGCGGCATGATCGCTGCGACGCGCTCCTTGAGCGGCGAATAGGCCGGGCTCATCAGCTTCTCGTCATCCTTGATGAAGTCCACGCCGGATTCGATCAGCTCGCCAACGAGTTCCGCCGTTTCGTGTGGACGAAGCCCCAATGCCGGCTTCACGATCGTTCCGATGATCGGGCGTCCTTCGACGCCGGTCAGACGGCGGCTGCCAGCAATGCCGAACTGCGGTCCGGGATGCGCGTCCTTGAAGGCGCCAGGCAGCTTCATGTCAACGATCCGGATGCCAGTCATACCCTTGATGGAAAAGACACCGCCGATCGCGATTGTCATCAGCGCCGAGAGATCGGTTCCGATCGCGTCCAGAGGGAAGGCGATTTCGACGTCGGCGCGGCTAAGGCGCGTACCAGGAGCCACCTCGGGCCAGGTAGGATAGTTCGCATCGTCAAGCGGATGGATCGCCAGGACACGCGCTGCGACACGTGACTTCAGCTCCTCTGTCTCACCAGGAATAGGCACAAAGGTTCCCGTCGACTGGTCGCTTGCGATCTTGTCCGCCATAGCCTCGATACTGCTGGGCGTCTCGATGCGGTAGGTCAGCGTAATCATCATGAAATAGCAGTTGCTCCTCTCGCCAGATCAAATTGTCGTGGCGTCAACTCGTTATGTGGTATAATGAGTATTCCAATTGATTGGAAGCGAAATTTTGCGGACCTGCAAATTGGGGGACGCTTTGCGCAAAGCGCGGAAAGTAGTAGGAGGAGGTGATAATTGAGCCAGCGAGACCTCATGACCCAGCCCATCGAACAAATCGTCCGTCGGAAACTGTCAGACGAGGTATTTGATCGACTAGAACGGTTGATCACGTCGGGCGAGTTGCAGCCCGGCGACGAGATGCCCTCCGAGCGCGTCTTAATGGAGAGATTTGGCGTCGGCCGACCGGCCATCCGCGAGGCGATGCAGTCGCTTGCGAGCAAGGGCCTCGTCAGCATTTCACACGGCGAACGCGCGAGAGTCCTAAAGTTGACCGCACAGTCGATCCTCCGCCAGGTCGACCTGACGGCAAAGATCATGCTGGCTCAGTCAAATGATACGCTGGAGCACTTGAAGAACGCCCGCATCTTTTTCGAGCGCGGCATGGCCCGCGAAGCCGCACAGCGCGCATCGAAGGCGGACATCGTTGATCTGAAGAGCATAATTCAGCGTCAGCGAAATTCGCTTGGCGATGCCGATCGGTTCATCAACGCCGACATGGAGTTCCATACCCGGATCGCCCAGATCTCTGGAAATCCGATCTTTGTCGCCGTCAGCGAAGCCATGCTTGCTTGGCTGAAGGAATACCACACCGACATGCTGATCTGGACTGGCAAAGAGAAATTCACTTTGGTCGAACACGAAGAGATCCTCACCCGGCTCGAGGAACACGATGTCGACGGTTCTGAGACGGCGATTCTCAAGCACCTTGAGCGGTCTCGTGCACTTTATGGGAAATGACGGCTCGGGTGTCCGGAACGGTGGCGCCGCTCACGTTGCACTCGCGTATCAATCAAAGGAATTCAAATGTTCGCAGTTCGGTCACGCGGTCGAGCTGTACAACTGTATTCTCAACGGCATACCGCGTTTTCTTCAAGCACCTTGTGATGGCAGCATACCGGGCGAAGCCAGGAAGTTTTGTCGACTGTGAACGCCCCTTATCGGCCGACCCTTTCGCTCGGCCCTACTGCTGCTGGGTTTTGCATTCGCCGTTTGGCTCTCAGCAATCGCGTTGTTTCCAACGAGCTGTCTGGGGGCGCCCGTGCTGACGAACGCCTACATCCTGCAGCTCTTTCGGACTCTGGGGGATTTAGCTTCTCCTCGCGACACGCGGCAGTCCTTCGAAGCGGTGAAGCGTTTCCTGGACGTATTCGCGGAAGAAAAGGACCCAGATCAAGGCCCCCCGTAAGCGGTGAGTGGGATTCTCGGCAACGCGCTTCGATATTCAGAACTACATCAAAAGTCACGAGGATCAGACTGGCGGTCTCGACGCTGTTCTGGAGGAAGGAGATCCTGCTCTTATTGCAGCGGCCATCGACGATATTGCCCGCGCACGCGGTGCATCACAATTCGCGAAAGAAAGCGACCTCAGTCGCGAAACCATCTGCAACGTTTTTCGCCCAGGGGGAAATCCGACGCTCGATACGATCGCCAAAGCGGTGAAAGTGCTTGGCCCGCGACTGTCGGGTACCGGCATCCAACTCTACCAAAGGTTCGATCTGACAGATTGGTATCTCCGCAAAGCCGCACTTCATCCTTGAACCCACTACATCCACAAGTCGGATAAGATAATGAGCGGAACCCGCGCCGGGCGCACGCCATCGCGTGCCAGCTTCGTCGAACACGAGAGCGCCAGCGGTTTCCGGCTGCGACCGTTGCCTCAATCACGGTCCGCAAGTCGCCATTAGGTCGGCAAATCCGGGGCAATTAATGTCAATGTCGGGAAATAGGTTCGATAGCGACCAATATCACGCGTGAGCAACGGCAACCCGCTGACGGCCGCATGTGCACCGATGAAGAAGTCAGGGAGAACGCCGGTTCTCGTTCCCCCTGCTTTGCGATATTGTGTGAAGACCTTGCTCGCCAGAAAGAGAGCCTCCCGTGGCACTGGCGCCAGTTCTAACTCGGCTTGATCAAGGAACGCGTCGACTTCTTCTATCCGATTGTAGCGAACGGCCAGTTCTGCATAGACGATGTCGTTGATCCACAGCGTCCCCGCAAGGCTTGCGTTTTCGAGTTGCGCTATGGACCAATCGGCCCATGTCGGATCATCGGTTACGAGGTCGAGAAGAACATTCGTGTCTACGAATATCACGGTTCGCCACGCGTGAGGGCCATGATCGCGTCGGTATCCAGCCCTTTGCCGGCGTGCCCTCGCAGATTTGCGAAGCGGCTGGGCTGCTGTTTTTTGGGGGCATGGACAAGCACTATGCTTCCATCCGGCGCGCGACGGAAATCAACCTTGCTCCCAGGCACTATACCCAAGAGGTCGCGCACTGGTTTGGGGATCGTAATCTGCCCCTTAGCTGTAACCGTCGTCATTGTCGAACCGTTGTAAGGAATGATTTTTCGAAGGTATTACTTCGCGGCCCGGGTTTCAAGACAATTGGACGAAGAGCAGGCTATCCAACTCAAGCAATGGAAGCAGGGAGGGACTATCTTCCGGGAACTGACGGCTAAGGGAGCAAGCCTCGAGGTGGCGCTGCAGGTGGCGGGAAACTCCCGTCGTTGGTGGCCAACAGCAAGCTTATCCACGCGTGCTTACGATCAAATGGGCCGACCAACTCGGAATGCCCAGACTCGCGTATAACCTCAATCCCTCGAACCGCCCGGTGCGGACCCGCATGCCGGGTGGTGTGGCAGGGGTGCGATCAAATACGATCGCCCCCTATGCCGATTCAAGAGACCCAATCTCAATGCCGCATTTGGAGCTTGGTGGCGGCTCCTACATAATTGCGCAGATTTCAGCCGCCACCGAACGTGGGGGCCGGTAGCTGCCTCCCCTAGTCGTCGTCTCACCGGCGGTGCCGAGCTTGCCGGTAACCCGAACGTCGGATGCATAAGTGCCGCCACCCAACGACATTGCCATGAGGAGCGCGCATGCTACTCATGAGCTGCCCAGTTTCGCGCCTGCAACGAGATCATGGTTACGACCCGGTGGTCGTCATCTGACCGCTCGAGCATAAAATCCAGGTCCCTTGGCCTCGCGTTGCTTGAAGCGATCGCGCAACCGGACAAACGGTAGGATTGGCGTTGAGGGTACTGATTACGATATGGTGGTCGGTGTTGCCTTCCATGAGCGTATCGACAGCTATGCCAACAATCCTTCGTATCGCTCGGCGAGGGCGGAGGTCAAGGCAAGAGCCTCTGATGTGTTGCTGATTGGGCTACTTTTCGATCGATGGAGGCTGACGTGAAGGCGATGATGCTTGACCGAGTTCGGACGCCTCTGCGCCTTGTCGAGCTGCCGGATCCGTCTCCGTCGGCGGGACAAGTCTTGATCAGGGTTGAAGCTTGCGGCGTCTGCCGGACGGACCTCCACGTGTTCGACGGCGATCTTCCAGACCCAAAGCTTCCGCTGATACTCGGCCATGAGATCGTTGGGATCGTCGTCGCGCTAGGATCCGGCGCGCCGGAAACGTTGCTAGGTCGAAGGGTTGGCGTGCCATGGCTCGGTCGCACCTGCGGCTGCTGCTCGTTTTGCCGTGACGGAAAAGAAAATCTCTGCGACGCTCCAGGGTTCACCGGCTACACGATCGACGGCGGATTTGCGAGTCATGCTACTGCCGACGCTAATTACGCGTTCGTTCTGCCGGATAGCTCGGATCCGATTGCCACCGCGCCATTGCTTTGCGCTGGCTTGATCGGATGGCGGTCACTAAAGATGGTGGGGGATGGGAAGGCGATCGGGCTCTACGGTTTTGGTGCCGCCGCGCATATCTTGGCGCAAGTCTGCCGCTGGAAACAGCAGGAGGTCTACGCGTTCGTCCGGCCAGGGGACGAGGAAGGAAAGCGCTTTGCACTGGAGATGGGGGCGGTATGGGCGGGATCGTCTGACAATGTTCCGCCGAAACCGCTCGACGCCGCCATCCTTTTTGCTGCCGCGGGTGAGCTGGTTCCCAAGGCACTGGCTGCCGTTCGGAAAGGCGGTACGGTTGTCTGCGGCGGCATCCACATGAGCGATATTCCCGCCATGCCCTATCGCCTATTGTGGGGGGAGCGGCGAGTTGTGTCGGTGGCCAATCTTACCCGCACTGACGCCGACGAGTTCTTCGAGGTCGTGCGAGCAGCAAAGATTCGAACTGTCACAACCGCTTATTCCCTTGAGCGGGCCAACGATGCGATGGCGGCTCTACGAGCAGGTCGACTCAACGGGGCAGCTGTCCTAGTGCCGGTAGAAGCGGCTTGATCAATTGGAGGGTCGCTGCATGCTCAGCATATTTCGATGGTGGCAATCCAGCGATGCGGGTGAATGCAGTCGCGAAGGCGCTTGCAGACCGGCGGTTTATCGAAGAAATGATCATTCTCGAAAGCAATTGCTGACTGATCGTGCCACCCCCTACAAAACGTCCTACGGTGCTCCACGATTGATGAACACGTCCTGTCACCTGAGGACATATATTCTTGCGGCACCCCCAAGCTGCTGGCCTCGGGGACGGCCACGGACCAAGGGTTCTCGGTCCAATGCGCCGTCTCGAATAGAAGACGTGAAGAAGTGCGTCGAAAAGCCTGATTGATAATGCTTTTTCTAGCATCGGAGAAGAGAAGGGGGCACGGTGCCTGCCGCAGTAGGCACCTCCGCATCGTGTGCCAGACTGAACAAAGATGGCCTGGGCCACGATGCACGTCGCTAATCTTGCTTCCCAATGCTGACGTTCGACCAGTATCCCAAGAAGCGACGACTGTCGCATCTCCAACTGGCCTATGTGTCGCATCTCTAAAATGCCGCTACATGTGCTGTGGCGTGTGGCGGCAAGGTTGAAATGTCCGTTCCTGTGCAAAGTTAAAGTGTCACTTTGGGCACATCTTCAGCTCACTCGAAATTGGAGACATGAATGATCGTCGGTTTTCGGGACGAATGGTTGCGGGCCTTCTTTATGGAGGATGTCCACTCCCGGAACATTCCAGCCGACCTCGAAAGCGGGTTGTTCCGTAAACTCCAGATGATCGACGACGCGACGACCGACCTGGACTTGCGTGTGCCGCCCAGCAACCATTTCGAGAAACTGCGCGGTAATCTCGATGGTTTGCATTCAATCCGCGTCAACAAGCAATGGCGGGTGGTCTTTTGATGGGATGGCAGTCGTGGCGAGGCGTTCGAGGTCTATCTTGACAGCTATCGATGAGGTGACAGATGCTGATGACCAAGCGTAAGCCGGCGACGGTCGGCGAAATACTAACGGAAGAATTCATGCGGCCGCTTGACCTGACGCAGGCGGCCTTGGCCGAGGTAATGGGCGTCCAGCGCAAGCATGTGAACGAATTGTGCAACGACCGCCGCAACGTGACGGCGGCAACCGCGCTGATCCTGGCGCGCGTGTTTGGTAATAGCCCGGACTTCTGGCTCAACGTGCAGCGGCGCAGCGACTTATGGGATGCTATGCACAGCCCCAAGGAACTGGCGCGGATCGCGCGCGCGAAGCCGCTGGCGACAGCGGCATAGCCCGAAAGCGCCTCTAGGCTGACTGCTCGAGCGAATCCGCCATGGCAGCGCAAAACTCCGCGGCATCGAGGCGAGAGCGCGCCTTTTGCCGTCGGGTAATGACGGCGGGATCGTTCACGATGTCGCACTTGGAAATAGAATGTGCCCGGCTACAGCGGTCCATCCATCCAGAAGTCGGATAAGATAACTTATGGAACTCGGATGGCTTGTTCTTTAAACGTGAAGTCGATTGCACACCGGCAGAATTTCGCCGCGCGCAATTGCTCGATCAATCTTAACGGGATCAGCGGCGAATGTCTGCAACAGATCAACACGGATCGCTGTAAGTCTTCTGAGGCGCCTGTGTAGGCGATCACAATCGGTAAATTTTCGGCAGACGGAAAACGAAGGGATTATAGCGGAAACGGGCGTTCGGTGCTAACAGCAGAGGCACGAAGGGCTGCGGCCGAGTTTCGCTTCAAGATGGCTTCTGTTTTGTTACTGCCTAATTAGGCAGGCTGGTTCGCGATGGGTTGCTCGGCACATAACCGCAATGTGAACAGAATCTCGCCGGAATCATTCGTAGCAGATGATACCTCTGCTTTCTCGGTGTAGAAGGCATGGCACCTCTACACCTGTGGCCGCCCGTCAAAGGGAATGGGCCCAGGCAGGGAAGTCCAGGCCCATTCTTTCCCGATCGGAGGTCAGTCGGATCAGGAATTTGCGGCTGCCGGCTAGTCCGGCAGCCCTTTTCATCAGAACGCGCGCTGCAGGCGGAAGTAGCCCGAGGTTACGTCTGAAGCATTGTCCGGATCGAGGTACTGAACCGAGACCTTTGCCGAGAAGTTGTCGACGATCTGGTAATCGATCGTTACGCCGGCCTTCCAGGCGCTGACGTCGTCGTTGAACTCGCCGGAAGTGACGCCGTAGTTGTCGTAGTACTGAACAGCCGGGGTGATCTTCAGCTTGTCAGTCGCCTTGATGGCGTATTCGGCAGCGATCGCCCATTCAGCCTTGTTATAATAGGCGTTCGGGTTCGTTGCGTAGACAACTGCGAGGCCGAGCGTGCCCGGGCCGACGGCAACCGTACCCATAGCGCGGACGGCGCCTTCTTCGTTGTCGGTGTCGTAGCCGGCGGTGATCTGGTAGCTGAAAGCACCGGCCTTGCCGCCGAGACCGACGGCAACGCCGACGTTGTTGTTGGCGGTTTCGCCGTTGTAGAACGGGTCTGCCACCTCATGGAGCAGGTGGGCCTCGATCCGAGGGCGCGCGAACGCTACCCGCACGCATTCTCCGGCGGTCAGCGCCAGCGCATCGGCATTGCCCGCGCCATCACGCTCAATCCGCGTGTCATCGTTGCCGACGAGGCGACCTCGGCGCTCGATGTCTCCGTGCGCTCGCAGGTGCTCGATCTCCTGATGCGCCTGCAGGACGAGCTCGGGCTCGCCTACATCTTCATCAGCCATGACATCGGCGTCATCCGCTACATGTGCGACCGCGTCGGCGTTATGTACAAGGGTCAGCTCGTCGAAATCGGCGATGCGGAAAAGGTCTGCCGCACACCCGAGCATGCTTATACGCAGGCCCTCCTTTCGGCGATCCCGCGCCCCGATCCGCGCGACCGGGATCATTCCAGGCGTTTCCGCTATGTGCAGCTGGACAAAGCGCTGCCGCGTGCCAGCCATGGCAGTTCCTAATGCTGCTTCAGAACTCGAAATGAAAAATCTGGGCCCGACGGGTGCGGCGCGCGGCCACGGACCCCAGCACGGGAGCCACCTCTCGTACGGGGACGATGATTTGACACAGCTCATTTTTGCTAACTAGGCAAGTGCAACGATCATGGCGCGCTAAGCGGGCAAGACTTCTGAGCGGAGGCCAGCGGCGTATCGTCATTAAAGAGGTGGTGCGTCAGATCAAAAATGGAGTTGCACCCATTTCATATGTCGCCCAAAAGCGCGGGCAAGTCCGTCTGGCTTCCCATCATGTCTGCCCGCGACTGTCAGTCGATGTACTGCGCAGGCTCGCACCTCAACCGCCCGCTACACGCGCTTTTGCGCCACACTTCGAACCGCTCCAGTGTCTCCTTGTTGGGCGGATACACGCCGAAAGTCGATTTCCCGGACTCTATTTCCAGCTTGAGGAACTCTTCCTGCTCCTCCATCTCAACCGCTTCGTCGGCGATTTCGTTCACATATTCCCGCGGAATGACGATCACGGCTTCGCTGTCACCGAAAATAATGTCGTCCGGATAGACCGCGACGCCGCCGCAGGCAATTGGCTGGTTCATATCCGAAGCATGGTGCGCGATTAGATTGGCGGGAGCTGCGGGTCCCATGCAATAAGTAGGCAGCCCAGATCGACAATATCGGTCGTGTCGCGGACTCCTCCGTCCAGCACAAGGCCAGCGCAACCTCGGTAGACCAGCCGGCGGGCGAGCATTGCACCGATGCCCGCAATCTCGGCCATCGAGCGGCAATCGAATACCAGAACATGGCCTTCCGGTATCGTATCGATTGCTTTGCGCTGCTGGTTCGACGGATCGGAACTGTAGGTCGATCCGTCAATGTCTTCCCGTGCGGGGATGTAGCGAACAGTAACGGCTGGGCCGATCATCGGCTTGTCGAGCCCCGCAAGCGGTCGGACGCCGCGAACCGCAGTGTTCCTCAGGCCGCGCTTCAACAATAGAGTACTGAGGCTCCGAGTTAGTGCGCAGGAGTTTCGCGTAAACCGATCGGTCTAAAGCTGTCATATGGTCCTCCCGATCTGCACAAAGGTCTAGCACAATGATTTCGGACAATGGAAGCGGCAACTCTCCTGAACGCAGAGCTGCTCACTGACCAGCACTATTGTCTTGCATAGTTTAACAGCCTGTTCTCCCGCAGTCTGGCGACTGCCAAGTCAACAAATGCGCGTACCTTTGCGGGAGCATGGCGACCTTCAGGATACATCACATGTATTGGCAGGGGCTCTTCCTCATGATCGGCCAACACGATTTGAAGTTCGCCAGCGACCAGAGCCGGCCCGATCTGATAAAAGGGCACCCGTGTGAGTGCCCGACCCGTTCTTGCCGTCTCAATGGCTGCCTCATTGGTGTTACATTGCAGCGCAACGTCCATCGTGACACGCTGCTCCCCTGCGAAACGCCATTCAGGGGAAGCCCATGCGCTTGTGGACGCAACAATTCGATGCTCCTTAAGGTCTGTAGGTGTCAGGGGCACGCCGTGCATCTCAAAATAAGACGGCGCGCCACAAATAACTCGGCGTACGACGCCAACCTTGGTGGCAGTAAAGCCAGAGTCCGGCAGGTGTCCAATACGCACTGCTACATCTACGCCCTCTTCGATAATGTTGACTGGTCGATCTACGAAAAACGTTCTTGCCTTCATCGTAGGATAACGGTCCAGATATTCGTTAATGATTGGGAGCACGTACATTTGGCCAAACAGAGCTGGTGCTGTCACGGCCAGTTTTCCCGCCGGGGTCATAATTGATCCAGCAGCCGCTGCTTCGGCTTCGGAAATGTCGGAGAGGATCCGTCGACAATCCTCAAAATAGCGCCTACCCGCTTCGGTCATTTTCACCGACCGGGTGGTCCTGACAAGTAATCGCGCGCCGATCAGGTCCTCAAGCGCTGCGATAGCACGAGTGATTACCGGCGCGCTCATGTGCATGGATCGAGCAGTTTCCGCGAAGCTTTCCGTTTCCGCGACTTTCACGAACAAGCGCATCGCCTGCCATCGATCCATTAGGCAATCTCTTCTCGTTCAATCACAGAATATGCGTGTGGCATCTGCTCATCATTGGCGTTTAGTGGAGGCCAACATAGAAACTAAACAAATGTTGTTCAATCCTCGGCCCTTGCACATTCTGGGCCATAAAATCCTTTGCTATGGAGCGAGAAACGAGACCTTCCGGCGACAAGAGGACGGATGACCTATCGGCGGGTATTTTCACAACTGTCGCACCCGATACGCATTGGCCAGATGCTCAATCACAATGCAGGCTTCAGCTCCATTTGCTGGTCGGGCATATAATCGCGCACAACGCGATGCCCGACCGAGGCCATGCGCCCGGCAACCCCCAGCTTTTCTTGGATGAAAAGCTCGCCCTGGTGCCAAACAGGCATCTTGGTGAAGGTCGCCGACATGGGACTTTTCCTTTTCAATGATGCACGCGCTCAAGCGCACCAGATTCTTCAGGCCGACAGGCCAACCGGGGTCCGAATGAAGGGTACGAAGCCAGGCAACGCTTCGATCCGGTGAAGAAACGCGTTGACGTTCGGGTAGGCAGATAGATCTACATTTCCCTCAGGCGCACGTGCGACGTAGCTGTAAATCGCGACGTCGGCGATCGTAGGATGGTCACCAGCGAGCCATGCACTCTCGCCGAGCCGGCCCTCAAGGCGGCCAAGCAGCGTATGGGCCCGGTCGATCACCTCATCCGCGCTTAGCTTTGCTCCAAACACCGTGATCAGGCGAGCGGCCGCGGGGCCATAAGCGACCTCGCCCGCTGCGACAGACAGCCAACGCTGGACCGCAGCCGCGCCCTGGGCGGTTTCCGGGAGCCAGTCGACACGGTCGGCTTTCTTGGCGAGATACACTAGAATGGCATTGGAGTCGGCGACGACAATATCACCATCCTCCAGGACAGGAACCTGACCGAACGAATTGAGCTTCAAAAACTCCGGCTGCTTGTGAGCACCTACCGAGAGATCGACCTCGACCAGTTCGCACGGCACGCCGAGGAGAGAGGCGAACAACACAGCACGATGTGAATGGCCGGACATGGGGTGATGGTAAAGCTTCATAGCATGATCCTTGTTTCGAAGGACGGGCACATTCCCGCTCCCACACTGGCATGCTGCGCTATCTGTTCCATGCCGGGAATAGTCGCTTTGGGAACCTCAGAATTGCGTACAGTGGAATAATAATTGAGAACGCCGCAGCGTGATAGACGCGTTGAATCTGTCGGTCGCGCGCAGTCCAATTGTCAGGCGGCTTTTGAGTTTCCGGGCCGTGACGCCCAAACTCGGAACGATTCCGACCGGCGCCCTGCTGTTTCGCCTTGATGGGATCTGAACCGGCGCCGTCCTCAGTAATGCTGAAAAAACCTAGTCTTCCCGCCGAATCGGACGCGTTCGCGACTTACGCCGCTGAGAGTTCTGACCATCTCATAAAATATCCTTTTTTCTTGGTCAGCGCTTGATCATCGAAGACAGCGCGAATGCCGTCAGCGTGTCGCGTACACCAGGCAAGGCCGACACGTCCTGCCAGATTTCGCGGACGCGGTCCGCCGCACTCGCCTCCACCCGGATGACAAGGTCGAATTCCCCGCTCATGACGTCGCAGGAGACGACTTCCGGCACGCGCTTCAGCGCCTGGATGACGTCACCACCGCGCATGCGATCGTGGCGATAGATGAAGATCATCGCTGCAATGTTCGAGGCGCGTGGCTTTCCCTCGCCCGCGACGATCGTGTAGCCCTGGATGAGGCCATCGCGCTCTAGCCGCTCGATGCGCTGGCGCACGGCATTGCGCGACAGGCTGATTTTCTCGGCCAGTTCGGAATACGGGATGCGGCTATTGCGGGTCAACTCCGCGAGAATGCGCTCATCAGACCGGTCGAGAACGCGCTTCATGAGTGCGTCCCCTTGGCAAAAGCCATGGCGGAGGCGAATGCCCGATGTGCCGAAGCTTCTAGATCGGCAATCCTGTCATCCTGCGCAAGTGAGGTTGCGGTCGCGGCCATGACGAAGGCCGGCAGAGCCTGACGTTCGTTCTCACTCAGAGAGCGAACGTCTTCATATCCGGCGACCAATGCGCCCGCGAGCCCACCATCGAGCGTTCCGTCCGCGCGGGCGGTCCAATGCAGTAGTACTTGCGCCAGCTCCGCGATCAGAAGGTCATCATGACGCAGGCGGAAATTGATCACGCCGCTGACTTCCTCGCCGAGGAAGAAGACATTGTCGCGATTGAGAGCACCATGCACTGCCCCCTTTGGTAGGCCGCGCCGGCTGCCGGCCACGGAAGCCGCCAGCGTTCGGTGAATGCGTGCAGTGCAGTTTCCGAGCGCGCGGCTTTTTGCTGACGTTAGCTCGCTTGGCCGGGAGCCCGGCACAAAGCCGACGACCGCCACCAGTTTGCCTGATAACGTCATCGTCGCAGCGCCAGCGTCAGTACGGAAGGTCGCGGGACAAGGAACGCCAGCGGCCGCGAGCGTCTCCATCGTGCGGAAGGCACGCTCGAGATCACACGGGTCGGGGGCACCTTCGAACACCGTCACGATGAACTCGCCGCGGTCAGCACGGAAAAGGAAGGTGGTTTCGGCATCGCCATCGGCAATGCCGATCACCGATGTCAATCGGCCAAGTCGATAGGTCGTCGCGATCCGCGCGCAATCGATTTCCGAAAGGTCCGTAAAAACTGCCATGGCGCCCTCCCCGTCAGCCTTGCACCGTGCCGAGAACCCTGACCGTGCTCGTGCCGAAGATCGCATCGATCTGTTCAGGGGTGAGAGCGCCATCGCGCTCGACCGCCTCGCGCAATCCGATCCCCTCTGCGAGCGCATTGCGCGCGAGCGTCGCAGCCCTGGCATAGCCGACGAAAGGGTTGAGTGAGGCAGCGAGAACAAGAGAGCCATTGTGAAGCGTTCGGCAGCGTTCCGCATCCGCCTCGATATTGTCGATGCAGCGTGTGCGAAGCGTATCCATGCCTTTCGCCAGCAATTGCATGGATTGCAGTAGATTGAGCACGATCACAGGTTCCATCGCGTTCAATTGGAGCTGGCCGGCACCGGCAGCGAGCGTGACCGTCAGATCATTGCCGATCACCTGAAAGCCGATCTGGTTCATCATCTCCGGGATCACCGGATTGACCTTGCCCGGCATGATGGACGAACCTGCCTGCATAGCCGGAAGACGAATTTCGCCAAAGCCCGCGCGCGGGCCACTCGACAGGAGGCGAAGGTCGTTGCACACCTTCGACAGCTTTACTGACATACGCTTGAGCGTACCCGAGATCGAGACGAAAGCGCCTGTATCCGACGTGGCCTCAACGAGGTTGCGCGCAGGACGGACCATGATGCCGGAAATTTCAGATAGGTGCGCGCAGGCGGCAGCGGAAAAACCCGCTGGTGCGTTCAAGCCGGTGCCGATCGCCGTGCCGCCGAGATTGACCTCTCGCATCAATTCGGCTGCGCCGAGGATTTGGGCAACATCCTCCTCCAGCGTTTCGGCGAAAGCTTCGAACTCCTGGCCAAGAGACATTGGCACAGCGTCCTGAAGTTGCGTCCTGCCAACCTTGACGATGTCCGCAAAAGCAGCGCCCTTTCGGCGAAAGGCGGCGACGAGAGCACGCAGCGCACCAAGCAGTGTTTCTGCCTCCCGCAGCACGGTTAGGCGGATCGCCGTCGGGTAGACGGCGTTGGTCGACTGAGAGAGGTTTACATGGTCGTTAGGATTGACCGTGTCGTACTTGCCGGCCGGCTGGCCAAATTCAAGGAGCGCCAAATTGGCAATCACCTCGTTGACATTCATGTTGGTCGAGGTTCCCGCGCCGCCCTGCATCATGTCGACAGGAAAATGCGGCACCAGGATCTCGCCGCCGATCAGCCTGTCGCAAGCCCGGCCGATTGCCTGGGCTATAATGGGCTCGATCAACCCGAGCTCCAGATTGGTCGCGGCCGCCGCTTTCTTCACCATCGCCAGGGACTGCACAAATGCCGGAAAGTCCTGGAGTGAGATGCCCGAGACGTCGAAATTTTCCGCCGCCCGCAGCGTATGGATCCCTATCAATGCATCGGCCGGCAATTGCCGCTGCCCCAGAAGATCGGTCTCAACGCGCAATTTTGCCATAGATTCCTCCCTTGCGCCGCCATTCAGCCCGCAAGGGCCTGATCGAGATCGCCGATCAGATCGCCCGGCGCCTCTAGCCCCACGGAAAGGCGGAACACGCCGTCGCCGGCAAAGCGTCGATAGTCCTCGAGCTGCTCGGTGGCGAGCTGATAGGTCGTGGACATCATCTCGTCTGTATCGAGCAGCACCACGATCGAGCGCTGGTGGCCGAGCGAAAAGGCGTAATGGGCCACCTTGAGGCGCTCGGCAAGCTGCAAAGCCATTCTGCCTGGCTCCTTTACCTGGAAGGTCACGATGCCGCCGAATACCTCCATCTGCCGTTTCGCCAGATCGTGCTGGGGGTGAGAGGCTAGGCCCGGATAGGTAACGGCCGTTACAGCCGGATGATCTTCCAGAAAGGCCGCCACCTTTGTAGCTGTCGCAGAGATTGTTCGCAGGCGGGGAAATAGCGTGTCGATGCCACGCATGATCAGCCAGGCATTCATGGCAGGCATCGACGCCCCGAGATAGACACCAGCGCGCGAGCGGATCTTCTCCACGAGATCCTTGCGCCCGCAGACAACGCCGCCGAGCGCATCGCCGTGGCCATTGATGAACTTGGTCAGCGAATGAATGACGAGGTCTGCGCCCAACGATAGTGGCTGTGTGGCGACGGGCGTGGCCAGCGTCGAGTCGACCGACATCAACGCACCGTGGCTGCGAACAAGTCCAGCAACGGCAGAAAGATCGGTGAGACGCAGGATCGGATTGCAGGGACTTTCGCAATGGACCAACTTTGTGTTGGGCCTGAAGGCGGCCGCTACCTCGTGCGGCCTGGACATGTTTACCGGGGTCACCTCGATGCCGTAGTCCGGCAATATTCGCCGCGCGAGTTCGTTGGCGCCGGCATAGCAGACATCGCTGATGATCAGATGATCCCCGGTCTTAAGGAACGTCAGGAATGTGGCGCCGATCGCAGCGACGCCGGTCGATGTGGCCACCGCATCGTCGGCGCCCTCGAGCGCGGCTATCCGCTGTTCCAGCTGACGTACAGTGGGATTGGTCCAGCGCGCATAGAGAAAGGGAAGCGCCGTGAGGTCATCCACCCCATCCGCCGAAAAGGAGCCTTCGCCCGGCATCAGCACGTTGTTGACGGACATGGAGATATTCGGCGCGATCGCTTTGGTCGCGGGATCGACCAGGAGCCCGCCGCTGAGTGCCAGAGTGTCGCGGCTCAGACCTTGGCTAGCCACGGGAGTCCTCCTGCTGACGTCGGAGTCTTGGACCGGAAGATGTGAGAGGTTGGCTGCGGTCATGGGGTCCTCTGCATTTGGTTCATCAGAATTCTAAAGACATGGTGCCGTTCCGCGTAATCGACGCAGAAATCTGGCGGAGAAGGGTCAAATTGCGGGGCGATTGAGCCTGTCAGGCCGTAAGGCCGGCGTGATACATCGCCTGATCGATTTCAGCTTCGATGCAGGCGAAACGGTCACCAGAGGCAGTCGGACGTCGCGCCGCATCCGTCCCAGACGCCAGAGCGCATATTTCGGGCCGGCCGGATTGGTTTCCAGGAAAAGTGCCCGGTGGAGCGGCATCAACAGGTCCTGGAGTTCGAGCGCACGGTAGAAATCGCCGACAAGGCATGCAGCCTGGAATTCAGCACATAGGCGTGGAGCGACATTGGCCGTGACGGAAATACAGCCATGACCGCCATGCGCCATGTAGCCGAGCGCCGTGCCATCCTCACCAGATAGCAGCTTGAAATCGCGGCCACAGGCCATGCGCTCTAGGGACGGGCGCATCAGATTGGCGGTGGCGTCCTTGACGCCAATAACGTTGCGGCAATCACGCCTTAAGCGAGCAAGCGTATCGACGGAAATGTCAACGACGCTGCGCGGCGGAATATTGTAGACGACAATCGGCAGGGAGACGGCCGCGTCTATGGCCCTGAAGTGCTGGTAGAGAGCCTCCTGCGTCGGCTTGTTATAGTAGGGCGCCACGATGAGCAGTGCGTCGGCGCCAGCCTCCTCCGCGTGGCGGCAAAAATCGATCGCTTCCTCCGTGCTGTTGGATCCCGCGCCTGCGATCACCGGAACTCGGCCGCCTGCCGCCTCGCCGGTCAACTCGACCAGGCGTTTATGTTCGGGATGTGAGAGGGTCGGGCTCTCCCCAGTCGTTCCGCAGGGGACAAGACCATGACTGCCTTCTGCAATCTGCCATTCCACCAGCGCTCGGAAGGCCTCTTCGTCGACCTTTATGTCGAGAAAGGACGTGACCAGCGCCGTGATTGATCCTTTGAACATTGCAATCTCCAGAAAAATTACGGGGGTCACCCCTAGCGTCGTATCGGCACTTTCAGTTCGACGAGGCGGAATGCGCGCGTGATGACGAGGGTGAGACAGACATAGAAAACGGTGACGATGATCAGGGGCTCGTAGACGAGCAACGTGTCCTGTCTGACCTTGTAGGCGACCGCGTAGAGATCCATCACCGTGACTGTGAAAGCAAGCGGTGTCGCTTTCAGCTGCAGCACCACTTCACCTCCGATGGTCGGTAGTGCGATGCGGATCGCCCGCGGCAGCCAGATGCGGCGCAGAAGCGTCCAGCGGCTCATGCCGAAGGCGCGTCCTGCCTCCAGTTCACCTTTCGGCACGGCAAGCAGCGCGCCGCGCAGCACCTCGGCTTCATAAGCCGCATAATTGAGCGTGAAGCTGACCGCGGCGAAGAAGAAGCCTTCGCGCACGATTGGCCAGAGAAAGCTGGTGCGCAGACCGGGAATCATTGGCAGCAGCGATCCGACACCGTAGTAGAGAAGCCAAAGCTGAATCAGTAGCGGCGTACCGCGAAAACTGGTGCAATAAGCCTTTGCACTGCCCCGCAACCACACGGGGCCATTCACTTGCGCGAGCGCAAGACCGATCGCCAGGATGAAGCCGAAGACCACCGAAATGACGAGTAGGAGCAAGGTCTGGATCGCACCAGCGACGATCAGCGGCCAGTAGTTGAAAATCCACGAAAAATCCATCATTCGCTCCTCAAGCTGCTTTCGGCTGTCCGCGCCGGAAATAGGCCTCAAGACTGCCGAACACGACATTGGAGAAGAGGGTGATCATCAAGTAGATGACGGCGGCAGCGAAAAAGAACAGGAAATAGTGCTTGGTGTTGCCGGCGGCGAGCCGCGTGGCGAGTGCCAGTTCCTGGTAGCCTACGACGGCAATCAGTGCGCTGTCCTTTGTCACCGACATCCACAGATTGGTCAGGCCCGGCAAGGCATTCGGCATCAGCGCCGGCAGCACGATGCGCCGGAACCGGAGCCAGGGCCCCATACCGAAAGCACTGGCAGCCTCGATCTGACCGACGGGGATTGCGAGAATAGCGCCGCGCAGCACTTCCGTCATATAAGCGCCCTGCACGATCCCTAGCACCGCGACGGCGGCAAGGAACCCATTGATCTCGACCGGCGGGAAGCCCAGCGCGGAAAGCAGTCTGTTGATGCCATCGGTGCCCGCATAATAGAGGCCGATGATCAAGATCAGCTCCGGCACGGCGCGCATGGCGGTTGTATAGAAGTCCAAAATCACGAGGATGGCACGGCCGCCTTTGAGCTTTCCGGCCGAACCTGCGAGCCCGATGACAATGCCAAGGAAATAGGCACCCAGTGAGATCAGGATGGTCGATAGCGCGCCTGAAAGCAGCGCCCCGCCCCATCCTGGCGGATAGGGGGAAAGCAGTTCCACGATGGATGGATTTGTCTGCATGGAGAAATGCTCCTGAGCGACCCATCAAGGCCGCGTCGACTCGACATTAGGATCTTGAGGGATGGATGAGGCGGGAGGCTCCCGCCTCATCGCGATCACTCGCCATAGGGGTCGAAGTCGAAATACTTCTTGGAGATCTCGGCGTATTTTCCGCTAGCCCTAACAGCGGCGATGGCTGAGTTCAGCTTGGCGAGGAGTTCCGTATCTTCCTTGCGCAAGCCACCACCGATCCCCCGTCCAAGAATCGCCGGATCGTCTTTGACATTACCCATATCGGAGCAGCAGCCTTTGCCGAAGTCGGAATGGGTGAACGCCATCAGCGGAATGGAATCGCCGAAAACATAGTCGATGCGGCCGACAGCAAGATCCTGGAATGCCTCGTCGAGCGTGGCGTAGGTCTTCTCGGATGCCGCGCCCGCATAGTACTTCTTATAGTAATCCGACTGGATCGTAGAGACCTGTATGCCGATCGTCTTGCCGCTAATATCGGCGACAGTCGTACCAGGCTTGGCCCCTTCGGCGCCGATCAGCTTGCTTGGCGTATTGTAATATTTGTCCGTGAATGCGATGGTCTTCTCGCGTTCGTCGGTGATTGACATCGACGACCAGATAACGTCGAACTTCTTGGATTGAAGACCGGGAATTAGGCCATCCCAGGACATGTCGACGATGGAGCAGCTCTCCTTCATCTCGGCGCAGACGGCATTCATCATTTCGACTTCCCAGCCGACCCATTTGCCGCTTGCGTCCTTAGCAAAGAACGGCGGATAGGCTTCATTCATGATGCCGAAGCGAACCTCAGCATGTGCGCCCATGGCAGAGACAAGGAGCGCAGCTCCGGCAGCAAGATAGATTGCAGTTTTCATGTTCATTCCCCTTTTTTATATTGAAGCGTGTAGCGTTAGTGACGCGATGCACTGGTGAACTCCCGGCAACGCTCGCTAGACGGATTGCCGAAAATCTGCTCTGGCGTGCCCTCTTCCTCCACGCGGCCGCGATGGAGGAACATCACGTGGTTCGAAACGTCGCGGGCAAATTTCATCTCATGCGTGACCAGCAGCATCGTGCGGCCCTCTTCGGCCAGATTGCGGATAACCTTGAGCACCTCCCCGACAAGTTCGGGATCAAGCGCCGATGTCGGTTCGTCGAACAGCATCACCGAGGGCTCGATACAGAGCGCTCGCGCGATGGAAGCGCGCTGCTGCTGGCCGCCTGACAGGAAAGCCGGATAGGCGTCGCGCTTTTCGTAAAGGCCGACCTTGTGCAGTAGGGCCTCCGCCTTCTCTATGGCTTCCCTGCGACTGGTGCCCAGGACATGCACTGGCGCTTCGATCACATTCTCCAGCACGGTCATGTGGGCCCAGAGGTTGAAACTTTGAAAGACCATGCCTAGGCCGGTGCGAATGCGCTCCACCTGCCGCCAGTTGGCGGGATGGACCTTGCCCTCCCTTTCGGCCTTCATCAGCACTTCCTCACCATTGATGACGAAGCGGCCGCGATCGGGAATCTCCAGAAAGTTAATGCAGCGCAGAAATGTGCTCTTGCCAGAACCGGAGGAACCGATCAGCGAGATCACATCGCCCTTTCTCGCTGCAAGGGAAATTCCCTTCAGCACTTCATGGGAGCCGTAGCTCTTATGCACGTCATCCACGCGTAGCGCGTAGGAATCATCGGTCATCATTCACTTCGTTCCCCACGTCTGAGCGACTTGTTTTTCCTTAGCTTATCGCTAACCCGCACAGCTTGGCCGCGCAGTTGGTCGCATTTGAGAGTTTGGCCTGCACGATTGCGAGATTTTTTGCAGAGTCTCCGCACGTCAGGCGCGGTTGATGCAGATTACTTTCGGCTGCGTCATATCCTCGTAGGCAAAACGCACGCCCTCGCGTCCCATGCTGCCATGCTTGAAGCCTCCGAAGGGCATGGCGTCGAAACGATAGTCCGAGGAGTCGTTGATCATGACTCCGCCGGCTTCTATGCCGGCAGCCGCCTCCAGCGCGTCAGGGAGATTGTCCGTGAAAATTCCCGCGTGCAGGCTGTAGTCGGGCTCGTTGGCCAGACGGATCGCGTCCTTAAGCGTCTCGAAACGTTCGAGCATAACCACCGGCGCAAAGATTTCCTCCCGCCAGAGCCGGCCGTCATGCGGAACACTCTCGAGGACTGTCGGACTGTAGATTGCGCGCTTGCGTTGGTGCCCGCAAAGAAGCCGCGCACCGCCACTGATCGCCTCATCGACAGCAACCTCCGCCCGCTCGGCCGCAGCCTCCGAGATCATCGGCCCGACATCCGTCCCCTCAGAACTCGGATCGCCGGCGACAAGCCTTGCGGTTCCGGCCACGAAGGCGTCACGAAAGCGGTGATAGCAGGCGGCCTGAACGAGGATGCGTTGTGTGCCGATGCAGTTTTGGCCAGCCGCCCAGTAGGCTCCGGAAACGCATCCCTCTACCGCCTTGCCGATATTGCAGGCTGCCATCACGATGACCGGCGCGTTGCCGCCGAGATCCATGGCAAGTTTCTTCAAGCCGGCGGACCGGGAGATCGCCTCCCCTGTCGCAAACCCACCGGTAAACGACACCATCCGAACATCCCGGGCCGAAACGATTGCGCGCCCTAGCTCCGCACCACCGATTGCCACGGTGACGATTGCTTCCGGCAGGCCTGCTTTAATCAATGTCTCGACCAGCTTGAGGGCCGAAAACGGCGCAAGCTCGGAAGGCTTCAAAAGGACCGCATTGCCCCCGGCAATCGCGGGGCCGAGTTTGTGCGCGACGAGGTTCAGGGGGTCGTTGTACGGTGTGATTGCGGCGATGATCCCGAGTGGTTCCCTGGTAAACCAACCCTGACGCGCCTCCGAGCCCGCGTAGGCATCGAACGGAACGATCTCTCCGGCATTGCGCTTGGCCTCCTCCGCAGAGAGCTTCAGTGTATTGACGCAGCGCAACGTCTCCTTACGTGCCTGTACGATCGTCTTGCCCGCCTCGCGGACAATGGTGCGGGCGAAGTCCTCGCTTTGCTCGTCGACTAGCCTTGCAGCCTTTTCCAGAATGGCCGCCCTGCGATGCCGGGGCAGTGCGCGCGACAGCGCCGTTCCCTGTCTCGCGCGGGTTAGAAGTGCGTCGACATCGTCGGGGTCGCTCACCATTACGCGCCCGACAAGCGAGCCGTCATAGGGGTTCAGAACGTCGATCCCGTCCTCACGCTGAACGATCAGGGGCTTTGCTGCGGTCATTCTGCGGCTTCCTTCGTCGTGTAGGCCGGTTCGGCACGGTGGATGGCGATAATATCCGAGAGAAGCGCATAGGCCGTCTCGACGCGCCCGGCTCCCGGACCGGTAACGGTAACGGCGCCAAGCAAATCGGTCCGGAATGAAATCGCATTGGTGGCCCCACTTACCCCTGCGAGCGGATGGTCGAGGGCGAGGCGGCGCGGTGCCACGGAGGCTTCGATCCGGCCGTTCTCATTGCGGGAGGCTGAGCCGATCAACTTCCAGCGGCAGCCGTCCTTAGCGGCGGCCTCGATGTCGGATGCGGTAAGCGACGAGATTCCCTTGCAGGACACATCGGCCGGCTTGAGCGCGCCACCCAGCAGTTCATTCGCCAGGATGACCACCTTGAGCCGCACATCGTAACCCTCGACGTCTGCAGTCGGATCGGCCTCGGCATAACCCATCGCCTGCGCCTCGCTCACAGCTGCGGAAAAGCCAAGCCCCGCCTCCATGCGACCCAAAACGTAATTCGAGGTGCCGTTGAGGATACCTTCGAAACCAGTGAGGCACGCGCCGGCAAGTGTGGTTTTCGCCATGCGGATGACCGGTGTTCCGCTCATCACCGCTCCTTCGTATTCGAAAGCGACATGGTGGCGCCGAGCGAGCATTTTCAGTTCGGCCGCCGCAAGCGCGACCGGCCCCTTGTTCGTTGTCACGACGTGCTTGCCGCTCTCAAGCGCCCAGCGGCAATGGGAAACGGCCGGTTCACCATCATCGGGGTTAGTGAAGGTGGCTTCCGCAATGATGTCGGCAGGTGCTTGCCGGATGACCTTCTCATTGTCGGCCTCGGCTGATCCGCCAGACAGCTTGGCGAAGCCGCCTCTTTCGAATTTCGTCTCGACGAGCATGCGCGCATCGATACCGTTAGCCGAGACGACCGAACCGAGATCGAGGTCGGTGACCGCAACGATGTTGAGCCGAAAGCCAAGCTCCGCCTGCCATTGCTCGTTCCGCTCGGCGACAAGCTGGGCAAGAGCGCGGTTGACTCCACCAAATCCGATAAGCGCGATGTTGTATTGTACCATGTCGGTTCCTCATCTTGAGTGATGGGAACAGCATGAAGGCGCAGAGAGTCAGCCGGAAGCCTGCAGAACGACCAAAAGATTGGCCGGTCTGCACTGCGCCGGCCACAATTGCGCAGCATCCATCCGGAATCGGCAGATTGGAAATAATGGCCGCAGAGATCGCCCGGATTCTGCGGCTTCGCCGCGCAAACTATGCATATGATGCGTCCGAACCAGGGCGAAGGAATGACACCATGGAACCAATTGACTCTTATGACCGCAAAATTCTCGGCATCATCCAGCTCGATTGCCAGATAAAGGCCGAGGCGATCGGCGACCTTATGGGACTCTCCGCGTCAGCGGTGCAGCGGCGCCTCAAGCGGTTGCGTGATTGCGGCATCATCACCGCCGAGATTGCACTTGTCGACCGCAAGGCTGTCGGTAATCCCATGACATTCATCGCAGGCATGGAGATCGAACGCGAGAACTACGACGCACTATCCAAGTTCCGGGTCTGGCTGGCCAAGCAGGAGCATATCCAACAGGTCTACTATGTGACCGGCGCGGTCGACTTGGTCGCCATCATCACCGCGCGCGATGTCGAGCACTATGACGAGCTCACGGCCAATCTGATGTCCGAGAATCCCCAGATCAAGCGCATTCATACCAATGTTGTCCTGAAGGACCTTAAGCTCGGCATGTTCGTTCCGGTTTCAGAATAGTTCAGACGAACGGGCGCGGCTACATGGGTGAACGCGGCGAATTGGCTCGCCTTGATGGGAACCGAACCACCGCTGCGCCGTGGCTACCATTAGTCAGCAGCAAATCTACTGAAAATTCCTGCCCTTGATCTTCGGGTATCGATATCAAAGGTCCGGTACAAACATATCTCCCAGCCGAAGCCCCGGCGCCGGCCGTTCGCGAGAATCCGGGCGGCGGCCAGAATTTGCTGTCGCGCCCGGCAGGCACGACAGGTCGGCCGAGAGATCGAAGATCTACTGAGCGACGAGGTGTTCCACGTCGGCCTCCTACTGAATCCTGCCATTGATCACGATGGCGCCGAGCACCACCTTGCGCGAGCGAGCCGATGTTCCAACCGGCCTTACGCGACGCTTCAGTGCCGGCGGGCCAGCCAAGGAACGGCGATGCAAACTGCTTAATCCATCTAAGGTTCGCGCCAATAAAGTAGCGGTTGACGGTTGAGCAGCATGGAATCGCCGAATTCATGCGCACGGTAACCGCATGCGGTGAGAGCGGTGGAGGCACTGGCGAGGAGGCCGTCGTCGGCAAAAGCGCGCAACAGCTCGAGATGGCTTTCGCCCGGCTGGTGGACGCCAGTGAGAACCGCATCGACGACGCGGAGCGGAGTGCCACATGCGATGCGCCCTGTCGCAAGACCATCTCCGGCACGCACGCTGCCATCGGGATTGGCGGCTGCTTCAAGTGCGCGCACGACGCTCGTGCCGATCGCGATGATGCGGCTGCCCCTGAGTTTCGCCCGCGCTACCTGCGCCACGGTGCATTCAGGGATATGGTACGGCTCGTCGAAGGGAAGGCGCGAGTCGAGTGCGGGATCGCCGGTGGAAGAAATCCCCGCGGCATGCGTAGATGGCGTTGAGCACCATAACCGTTGCTCTTTGGACGATCATGTCTTCCAGAGCTGCAATCGCCAGCGGCCGCTGCTTCCCATCCGCCTTCGGTATATACGTTCGGCGTGACGGTTGCGGGCGGTACGCTCCCCGTTGGACCCGTCCGTGCAGATCCTCAAGCCGAGGCTCGAGGTATGCCTCGTAGTCCCGCCACGTCATGCCATCCACCCCGGGAGCGGCCTTGCGCTTCAGCGCGTAGAAAGCCGTCCGAAGTGTATCGACGTTGATATGGTGGAAGAGCGCGGTGAACTGATCCTTCTTCCTTAGCCTTGCGGCCTTCCGTACGCGGTCCAGCGACTGGAACATGCGATCCCGGCTCTGTGTCCGGTGCATGCGTTGCTGTTCCGCGCTCCCCTTGGTCTCCGGCCTTGGCTCCACCAGCTCCGCCGCCGGTTGCCCGGCTTTGTTCGTGGCTTCGCAGCTACTATGCCGGAGTCTGACTTCTCCTGTCCGTACATCATCGGTTACGGCTCCTCGCCTTTCCCGATACGGACCGGCGTGGCTGACGCTACCCGGCCAGACAGGAGATCTCCCAGGTTCCGACGCGTTCCTTTCATGCGTGACATGGCCCTAGACCCCGGCAGGGCGACGGCGCCTCGCATATCGGCTCCGCACATGTTGCCTTCGACGGATGAGAAAGTCTCGGCCCCTGCGATCTGATCATTATCGTGGCTCACTCCCATGCCCCACATGATTGCTGTGTACGCTTCGCCGTGGTCGTCACCGCCCACGCCGCAACACTCACTATCGGGCGGGAGCTACCCCTTACCCGAGCCGGATTTTCACCGGCTGGAACGCGCCAGCTTGTCCTGGCGCACCTCATCTTGATTGACGCTGAATCTCACCTTGTTTGCCGCGACGCAGGATTTCGCGAGCCTGCGAGGATCGGCTCGATTTCCATGCGGTGACCGCGAGTTCGAAGCCCGATTTCCGGGCGATTTCAGAATTTCGCAAGCGCCACCTCAAGGCCTTGTCAGGCTTGTTCGTGCAGGTGCTGAAGCTGTGCGCTCAGGCAGGTCTGGTCAAGCTCGGCCACGTGGCGCTGGATGGCACGAAGA
>Ga0123340_1000602_pt1 | contig 25278 bp, 24 predicted proteins | sample SirMexnodulemix_FD_89961 | JGI IMG/M metagenome (GOLD analysis project Ga0123340, IMG submission 89961) | Root nodule microbial communities of legume samples collected from Mexico - Siratro Mexico nodule mix | ecosystem: Host-associated > Plants > Roots > Nodule | place: Mexico: Nepantla...
AACATATTCTAAGCTAAATTGTTTCCAGTGATTCTCAAAACAAGAAAACAAAAACAATTAGAAAATGTTTCCCCCTTTAGGTACAAATTTGACATTAATTAGTCAGAAATAAATATAAATATAAATTGTTATTTGAATATATGAATCAATAGTTATTCATACAAAATTAGTGATGGAAAATTTATTGATATTGTTTATTTATATTAATTATGAAAAAATGTATATTGAACATTGCTTTTACTAGTCAACAATGTATTTTTTATTTACCAAATTACGAAAATGTTATAATCTATATTTTTTTTGTAATTCCACATATCACTTATTAAACACAGTTTTTATATGTAGATAATTATCTAGACTTTATATGATCATTAAGTATTCCATTAATGAAGTCAAGAAAGTTAAAAGTTTCTTAGAAGCTAAAGAAAAATTACGTAAAAGCATAATAATTAGATATAAGTGAACTAAAAAACTGATCCTCGAAAATAAAATAGATTCAATTGAATAAATTAATGAAAATTTGAGCATCTACTATATTTTTTAACATACTAGACCCACATTTAATGTTTTATTTGAAAAGCTTATTTAAAGAAATTTTTAGATACGGAACTCAAGTCTGTTATTATAAGTAAAAAATGAGTGGGGATGGACTTTATATATATATATATATTCCATTTTCTATTTGAATTTAAGTTTGTTAAAACAAACTAATTTATTATATTTGGAACAATTATTACATTCTAAAGGAAATGTACGAGTTTATAAAATACAAGAAAATAATTATTTTATACAAAAACTACGTTACGAAAATAAGTTATTTTATATTTCTTTCAATACTTATGAAAACTACATTACTTTTTTACATTTTTTTGCTTCCCAATCAATAATAAAATAACGAAAAAGCTGATTTCCATTTGGCAGAAACTATAAAGTCATTATAAAATAAAAACATGATTATAAATTTGATTCCTATATTTTTTTAAAACTTTTAACTTTTATCTTTAGTTTTTCTTTCACAATTTTAGTTGCTTGATCTTTTATCTTTTAAATTTTTTGGCGATTGCTTTCTGCACCGATCATTTCGAACCTGCACCTCCACAATTTTGGAAATACCAGAAATGCCTTGGTAGTTTCATTTGAAATGCATTGGTCCATGGAAGAAAGGTTGTTAGTGGTGGCTGATTTGTTGAGTAAACAATGTTACTAATACCAACCCACTCTCTTCGTCCAATATATGCAAACGGACATACTGATTTGAGAACCTCTTCTTTTAATATTCTATATAGACTTGAATAAAATCAATATTTAACATCTCAAAATAGTCAAACATAATAAAAAACAAAAAAAAAAATTCTAGAATAATCTTTCTGAAATATGTTTTCAAAATTATTATTCCAAAAACATTTTCTGAAAAGCCTATTCTAGAAAGCTATTTAAAAAATCTTATTCTATAAATATTTTCAGAAAAACATATTTTGAAAACATATTTCATAATCCTGAATCGAAGACATTTTACATCAACCACCTCGCTATTCTAGACCACATTCGTAAGTCTTCCCTACAAGAAACAAATGCAATTTACTAACCACATACACAAGTGCAAAATCAGCACCAAGGAAACCAACGTAGGGAGCAAAGCCCAGTCAGAACCGTGAACCAAGGTTCCGATAGGAGAAGAAATACCTTAGATTTTAATTATAAACACAGGAGGGCATTTTTGTCATTTAGTAGAGCGGATGGGTGCAGGTTAAAAAGTGAGGAGGTTCAGGAAGTACTTGCCTTATTTTTCTTTGTGTATCACATTTAAAATAAAAAGTTAATAATATGCGGCCTGGTAACTGGACCTAGCCCAATCGCTACCAATTTAAGATCAAAACAGTGAAGCGCAAAGTAGCGAATTAGGGTTTTGTTTCTGAGGAGTGTTTAGGGTTGTGTCTGTGAGAGAGAGACAGAGAGAGAGGGAGAAATGAAGACGATTCTATCTTCGGAGACGATGAACATTCCCGACGGCGTGAGCATCAAGGTTCACGCGAAGGTGATCGAGGTGGAGGGACCTCGTGGAAAATTGGTGCGAGATTTCAAACATCTCAACCTCGATTTTCAGCTCATAACGGACGAGAACGGCAAGAAGAAGCTGAAGATCGATGCGTGGTTCGGATCTCGCAAAACCTCCGCTGCCATTCGCACCGCCCTCAGCCACGTTGACAACCTCATCACCGGCGTCACCAAGGGCTACCGCTACAAGATGAGGTTCGTCTACGCTCACTTTCCCATTAACGCCAGCATCGGCAACAACAACAAGTCCATCGAAATCCGAAACTTCCTTGGCGAGAAGAAGGTTTATTTTTTATTTTTATTTTATTTAATTTCTTAGTTATTTATTTATTTATTTATTTAAATATGTATTTAGTTGCTTAGGATTAGCAAGTTTTTGATTTTTTTCTTTTTCTGTTTATTTTGGTCTCTATAAGTTTTGTTGATTTGCTTTTATCCTTCCAAGTTTTAAATCACTTGTCCTTAATATTCACAGACGAAATAACATTTATTTTACAGAATTAAAAGTATTTAGTAGTGTTATGCACCAGTATAGTTTCTTAGTGGATAATCTGAAACCTTCTCTACCAATGTTGCAGAAAAGAAATTCAATGAAACGCGTGAGTTTGAGTAATACATTTCTTTTGATCAGAAAAAAGTTCCATTTTTAATCATGTGTTGCAGAATGTGTGATTTTGACTTCTCAAGTTAAAATTAAGCAAATTAGTTCGCAAGTGTTGTGTTTATGTGATTTTTCAATTGTAAAGTTTAGTCTTTTGGTATCATTACTGTGCGATTTTTATTTACACTCGTAGTTTTGTTAGTATTTAGTTTAATGGATTGTAATGTTTGTGTGATTTTGATGTGATTTTGATCTTTGAAGTTAAAATAATGCAAACTAGGTTACCATGTATTGTATTTGCATGAATTTAGTCTTCTGATTTTTAAATTAGATCTGAGGTTGTATCACTATTGTGCAATTTTGATTTACTCGCCACATGTTGGTTAATTATATGATGTAAAAGTTTGCAATCTTAATCTTATGCGCTCTGAAGTTAAAATTACGCAAATAGGTTTCTAAGTGTTGTCTTCTAAATTTCAGCTGTGTAAATTAGATCTTTATGATTTTGATTAGTTTGCTAATGTTTTTGTCAAATATTTAATGAATTTTATTGGTGTGACAATGGTGGATGATGAACTATCTCAATAAAATTTGGTTACAGGTGAGGAAAGTGGATATGCTTGAGGGTGTGTCTGTTGTTCGATCTGAAAAGGTGAAGGATGAGTTGGTTTTGGATGGAAATGACATAGAGCTTGTTTCCAGGTCTTGTGCTCTCATTAATCAGGTATGTTTATGTTATTTCTCCCAAACCCTTCTCTGATTTACTCTTGTTTAGACTTTAATTGTGTTTTGCATTTGTTTGCTTTGCTACAGAAATGCCATGTTAAAAACAAGGATATTCGGAAGTTCCTTGATGGTATTTACGTCAGTGAGAAGGGAACAATAGAAGTAGACGAGTAGAGTAGACCGTTCTGCTTTTATTTAGATTGGATATCTTTTCTGTTATCATCATTTTGAGATTGGATTTACAATTTTGTGTTGTTTATGACTTTTTTTTATTGAAATGTTTTACTCTGAATTTACTAATCCAACATGCATTGGAATGAAGTATTTGCTGAAATTACTTTTTTCTGTGGTGGGAGATGAACGTGGTTAATATTCAGAGTCACAATTAAAAGTTGCATTATTAGGGTGTGATATAAACAATTTTAAAAAGCTATCCGGTTAAGATTACTCATATACAGCTGATGGAGGGGTGTTGTAGGGCAGAGTAGTGTGTAGAATTGAAGCAGGGTATGATGAAAAGATGAAAACGAAAGTTGTCTCTGTTTTTTGGATCTTAAAACATTTGTTTTGGAAACAAATTAAGTTAATAAGTTTTTGATGAGGAATTGGTTGTGGAGTGTATGGGGTTATTATGTAAAATAGTTTGTTAACTAAAAACGAGAAGGGAATCAAACATGACAGTGATTTATGTTAACTTTCATATGCTGCTGGAGGAATAGTTTGTTTTAACTGTCATATCTTCTATTTATTTTAATTGGGTTTTAAATTGTCAGAGTAGATGATAAGATTATGTGATTTATGCATCAACCATATTTTCTCAAGAGTTTTGAAGATTCTAAGTCTTATGCGTTCAATTATTTTTATAAAATAAAATTAGAAAGGTATGTTTTCATAAACTGAAATCTTATTTATGCTTTGAAGAAATCAAACATCAAAGATATAAGTCAACCAGATCCTAAATAAACCAACTAAAATAATCACTCCCGATGATGAAGTAATTCTTCATTATAGTTGAAAATTATCTTCTTGATCCTTCTTTGCTTAATTAATTATTTTTAAGATTTCATTCTTCTTTATGAAATTTACTGAACTGCGTCAGGACATGATGAAGGTGCACAAAGCAAAAATGCCCCAACTAAATTTCAAAGGACTTTGCTGGAAGCACCCTCTATGTCCAAACCCAACTTTTTGTTCTTTTTGCTTTTTATAAAACATTCCTTAGAGAATTAAAATTCTGTTGTGTTAGTTTATTATAAAAATTCACACAGCAAAATAGTAGGGTTGAACACAGATAAATTAAATAATTTCTAAGGTAAACTTTTTTTAATGACTACACAATTACAAAAGCAAAAAGTAATGTTATTCTTCAAAAGTTCACAAGATATATATAAAGAATGACCATTAATAGATGAATTAAGAGTAATCAAATTTTTGATTGACTTGACTAATTGATTAAGTTTTATAACTGTGAATAGTAAATATGTAATATGACTAAACCTATGGAAGATTGCATAAAATGAAAATATTTTGTTAAGTACATATAAATTATTTTATACAACTATGGATATTAAAGATAATCAAATAATTAATTATTTTTTTATAAATGGGTAATCAGTTTGTAATGTGTAAAAAAAATCGTAATTGGTTTGTAACGGGAAAATTTGTTTAACTTAAAGGCGATATGTAAACTTTTTTTAACATTTAATTATATTTTATTTTTAATATAAAACTTTATTGATCTTTTTCTAAATATATTAGTTTATAATTTTACTTTATAAGTAACATCTTTTTTCCTTTATTCTTCTCAATGAGAAAATGATTACTCTTGAAAATAATCTTTCCTTCTTAATTATTCTTTGCCATATATAACATGGTATACAAATGATTCTCCATTTGTATATATTTTATTTTTAATTGTATTTTAAAATTAAAAAAATAAAAATAAATTATTTAAATGTTAAAAGTAATTCCACACACTTTTCAAGATTACAACACATTACAAACCATTGATGTAACCATCTTTATTAATTTTATTTTATTAAAAGATATAGAGGCATGAAATGTCACTTTTCCATGAGAGTAGATAATAACTCTTACCAAATCAATTGAGACTAATTAGAGGTGTTGAATCACTAGACTCAATCATAATTTATGAAAGTATCTTAAGCACTCCACTTGATTGTTTACTCTAATCAAGAATGTCAATCACCAAATTCTTAGGGTACGTAATATGATTTGGGTCGATGTGGTTTATGTTGTAGGTATGGCTAGAAACAAATTCACGACTATTGAAAGAATAATTTCATTAGTGCAGTTTAGAAGAATTAATACCATACAAGTACTTCAATTTCAATCTTAAACAAAAGACAAAAACAAAAAACCATGAATATAACACTCACTAGAAAAAGTGAGTTCCTCCGGGGAATCGAACTTTCAATAAAGAAAATTGTTTTGCCATCTTCCTAAATGGATATACCATTTATATTTTGTGATTGAATGTGCGAACGCAAAGTTTGCTTGCACTTTTTTTTGTCTTCGTGGACATGAATATTTTACCTAAAAATATGAAAACCAAAACATTAAAATTATACTATCTTTCAACATCATATGAGATTCTTCCATGTGATTGCTTTATACCCATTGTGAGAGATGAAATTGGTAATTTGAAATCTTAAAGTGAGGATGAAAAGAGAAGTTTAGTTGCACTTTTTCACTTTAAATTTTAGGTGTCATGGTCTAGGAATATTAGAATAATCTAAATCTGCAATGCCATTTGTTACATTCACTTTTCTTCCCCACAAGAGGACGATTCACATTTCATGGTTGCAATTGCAAAGCATTGAAGAAACCAAACCAAAGTTCACAGCTGTGTTGAGTGGTTAGAATATTCTTTGTATTAGAAATTGCACAAATACTCTCATGTGAAGGGATATATAAGCATAAATACTTTTTAGATTAACTTTCAAAAATTAGATAATTAGTAAAATTAAAAGGGTAGTCATTCATTTTTAATTTCATAATACTTTCTCTTTGGTAATGTAAACTAAATATAGCTCAACATGTTTGACCTTTTATTCTCTGTAAATTTGCTAGTCCAAACACCATATAAAGACCTAAAGTGTAGCTAGGTGGTCCTCAAAAGTGGCTGCACTTTTTTACTTTTAAAAGCATTGAAGTACACATGGAATGAAGTTTAGACAAAAAATGTGGACGTTGTTGTTACCCATTTGTACGGATTTATACTCTTCCTTGTGCTGATCTACTGGATATCTCAATAATATTCACCAACTATCAGATGAGCTTCAGACAGCTACTTCCACCCTCGAAATTGATTCTGAAGACAAGAAAAGAACTCCCTTTTAATAGGTTAAAATTTTCTTTCCTTTACTTCTGGTTTCAGGTTCTTAGAATTTTAAGATTTCAATTAAATTATTATAGTTTCTAAATTTTATGATCAATTTATCAATATATAGTTACATTTTTGTTAAATATTAACCGTTTGTAAAATTATTTCATCTTAATTAATGGTCTTGAGTTAGCGTTACAGATGTGTAGTTGCATTGAGATTGGGAAGGAAAATATTACGTGCTATAGTTTTTCATATCCTATCTGAATAGGGTTCTGGTGGAAGAAACACATGCGATTATGTCAAAAATATATATTCATTGAATATTGTTACATAATTAACACGCTTAGTTGTATGGATTTATAAGCTAATTCTTTGCATATGTTTGTGTTTCACTGATTGATGATGAAATGTTACTAAACTTTATGTACTCTATATGATATAATTAGATGTATTTCACAGTTAAGAATCTAAGTGTGAATCTAATTTTACATTGAATAGAAATGAGAATTTTGAGCAATATACCAGAAAAGACCCACAAATCAAACGGCGAAGCTAAGGCCACCAACGAGGTGATATTGAACGAGTTGAAAAAATGTTTAGGTTTCGCCAAAGAAAAATAGACAAAGGAATTACTTGAGGTGTTATAGGTATATCAGTGAAGTTCTCAGTTAACAATCTAAAATACTCTTTTTAATTTGTCATATGGGATTGATGCTATGATCCTGGTAGAGGTCGGCGAGCCCTTCCTACAAAGGTAGGTATTCGACGTGGACATAAACAATTGAAGTTTAGTTACTAATCTCAACGTCTTCAGCGAGTTAAGAGACGAGGCTAAGACAAGAGAAGAGGCCAACAAGATTAGGGCAACAAGAAGGTATCATTTCAAGGTTAAGCCAAAGAGTTTTCATCCAAGAGATCTCGTGTGGAGGATGAGGAGTGATGCAAGAAATACTGAAGGGAAGTTCTCAGCCAAATGGTTAAGACCTTTCCAGATTTAGAATCCTGTGAAAAATGGAACATATTGTCGTGAATACCTTTCTGGCAAAGCGATTTCGTGGACATGAAATGCCACCCACTCAAGTTTTATTTTTGTTAAATTGTAAATAACCTTCAAAGTCTTGCTTGTTTTTTTTTTTTCTTTTTTTCTCTAACGAGGATTTTGGCTGAGAAGATTTAAACAAGACACTAATAAAATCAGTTATTCAAGAATTTTTGTTTAGCATATGAATTTAACCAAGAAAGTTTCTTCGTGTTCTTCGCCAGAACTTGTGTTGGCCCTATACAGATCACATTAATCCCGCGTTGGCCAATGAATCTTTAGTATCAAGCAATCCCTCGTAATTAATGGGTGTTGATCTTAACAAATACTTTTACAAAAAAATTCCTTTAAACATTTACATCGAAAAGTAAAAAAAGAAAACAATCGAATTACTTGACATTCTCCTCACCATCCTTGGTCTCGACCTCTTCCCCTAGTGGACTTTCCTTGGTGGCAACATCATTCACTGGGAAGTCTTCAACTGGAACCAATTGTTCTTGGAAGGCATCCTTGCCAATATCAAACTGCTTCTCTGTGGTCAACATACCATATAAGAAAGTCGCTTGATGCATACCAAACACGTACCCTTTGAAGGTCGAGAGCTCTTCCTCCACTTTGGCCTTTTTTAAGAGGACCTCGTCATGAGCATGGGTTATCTCAATCAATTTTTGCTCAAGCTTCTTCATCTCGATTATTATATTATTCAAAATTGACTCTAGTATTTTTTCTTTTTTTCTCTGAGAGGAGGCACCTCGTCTTCCAAAAGGTCCTATCATGTGTCATCTCCTCTCAGTAGGCTTTTGACTTTTTAAGTAATTCATCTAGGAAGGCATTTGCCTCAAAAGTAGCTTTTAGTGAACTTGGACTCGGTTAACTCTTGTTTGAATTTTAGCAATTCAGAGGCTCAACCCTTGGAGATTTCAACACCAAGCACCTAGGTGAAGGCTAGTAGTCGACTTTGTATCTCCAGTCATACTGCCATGAGTTCTTTCGATAAAGGCAAGGAGATTACCCCTTTCTTAAAAGAGGTCAAGGAGAAGTTCACACCTTTATAAAATGCAATGTCCTAGCTAAGAACGAATCTTACATTGCTTGTTCCGACACCCAATGTAGAAGGCTGAGACTTCTTCGATGACCTCCTTAGAGACGAGTGCTTCTTAGATCTACACTTTCTTTTGTGTTTCTTTTGCATCGAAAGAGGAGGGCGAGATCAATCACGGAAAAGGGTAAGAGTCCCCTTCAGAGTAGGGGTGTCGTCAACATAGGGCCCTTGTTAGTTGGCCAATTCTTTCCAATGGGAGTTGCTTCAATACTTGCATGAAGTCCAAAGCATTTTGAGTCATTATACTTGAAAATAAAAAAAAAATCATTCAACAAAGTTAGCATAGACCAAAAAGACAAAAAAAAAAAAAAATGAAACATACCCTTCAAATTCATCCATCGTTGAAGGGATAGATGAATCCTCCATATCTCATAGGTGGGCAACTTTCTTAGGAAAAAATCTAAGACAAAAAAAGAACCTTTTATCCTCCTTGGTCATTAATGATATCTAGCTAGGATTAATATCAAACAAGACTCTGAGTCCAATAAAAGGGAAATTTAAGTTTACCCGTATCAGAAAAGTATTTTTGGTCGGAGGGTTTGATTATCACTTTGAAAAACATAAAATTTTTGTAGAACGAGGTGTGGGCCGCGAATAAGTATGCATCGAGTCATCCCACTAGAGAGTATGAGCCGTCCAAGGTGGTCGGTTGAGAACTATAGTAGTGTAAAAACACTTGGGGGGCATGACTTAACTCTAACATCTTGATTATTAGCTAGAAGGCTTGCAATGAGGTGTATGAGTTTGGGTGTAATTGAGTTAGAGCTACAGTTTAGGGTGCGTAGAACACCCAGGGTGAGCTCATCAAAGGTTAATCGGACATGGGCATCCAAACACTTACAACTATACTTATAAAAGAACTTAGATTTGTTACCCTCTCGACCATGACATACATTGTCAATGGCAATACATCGCTCAAGTGCTACTATGCCCTCCTTGACATCCCTTGTGAGCATAAGCATACTCGTGACTTACAACCATCGGACTCGAGAGTCCACGTAAACCCGTGAGAGGTCTATAAACTTGACTCATAAATCCGACATGTAGACTCATAAGAATCTACTTGATAGAAAAACTCAACAAAAAAGACAAACATTCATAATACAAATTCCACAATATTAAAATAAAGAAGTTCATACAATACACCAATAATAAGATAATAATTAAATAACCAAAAAACACAAATGCTATTAATTTTATAGGTCTCTTTCATCTAATCCTCTAATAAAATCATCTCCACCATCTTCGTCACCATCTTCATCACCATCAAGTTCTTTTCTAGATGAAACTTGTTAATCTACATTGTCATAAAAAAAAACTATATTATCAAGATCAAGTGCATGTCCATCTAGAGTTGGATCATTTAAACTTGCTCCAACTAAGTCAACATTTTCACCATCACCTTCAGCTTGAGTTTGCTTAACCTTAATATTATCTCCTTCTCCAACTATCCATTCATCACTAGACTCAATGTCATCAAATGGGAGAGCAAAATTTTTTCTAATTTGTTTATTTTTCAACTTCAAGTTATACATCACATAAACCAAGTCATTTATCTTTTTCTAGTGCAAACAATTTCTTCTTCTTGTATGAACCTATAATTTAATATGAAATTATAGTAAATATATAAAGAAAATTAAAACCTTAAATAACTTAATGAACTTGAATTATTATATCAAATGAGCTCCGATTATGCTCACACCTTGAAAAGCTAAAAGTCAAACCCAAAACTCGAATGAAAAACTTCTTTAAGTCTGGAGTTCCATCCTCAAACATCTCCCACCATTCTCTAGGAGCATAATTTTCCTACAATTATTTGCATCTTCCATAGAAAAAACTCCACTAGCATAGTGAAACTGAAGAAGTTGGAAATTGATTTTTTTTTTCTTTTTGCAATATCACTAACCAATTTTATCATGCATATATGCAACTCCTCTTTCACCTCAAGATCATCATTTGTAAAAGTTGGTTCATAGTGCAAGTGGGGGTTTAGGTAATAGGAAACTGCATACAAAGGCCTATGAAGCTAATTATCCCACCTCTGATCAATGATTTTCCAAACACGTTCATAAATATGAAAGTACCAATTATGTTATATTAGAAATAATTACACAAATAAATAAGTAACTAATTTTAAAATGATAAAAAGTTTAGAAATGTTACATTGCCTTTTCTTAGTATTATTAAAGTTGCATTTAATCTATTATTTTGCACAATCTATCTCCTCATATATGAATCTCATTGTGGGTTTTCTATTGAATATGACATTTTGAACTCTCCCTTCCCATGATATTCCAAATTTGCTTGTTTTTCACTCTTTAGAGTAAAACATTTTCATCAATGATGCTTTCGTTTCATGAAGACAAGCTAGAGTCAAGTAAGATGTGACAAATCTAGTCATTCCAGGCCTTATCAAGTCTCTTCCCCTTGTAAACTTTTTCAACATGCCATTAGAGGTGTTCTACCATAAATGTAGGTTGTGATCCTTCTTCCCTTATTAATGGTTATTTCATGGACCTTCAAATGCTTCTCAAGATCTTCAAAGATTAAATCAATATAATGTGTAACACATGCAGGCCAATATAAATGTTCTCTTTTTTGCATTAATATCTCTCTAGTTGCCTTAAAGTTTGTGGCATTATCAATAACTACCTGCACTACATTCTCCTCGCCAACAAATTCTACAACATCATCCAACATTTTAAATACGTTATCACCAGTTTTTGAAATATTAGTGTTATCCAATGAATAGAGAAACATAGTTCCTATAGGACTATTCACCAAAAAATTACAAATTGAACGCCCATTAGTAAAAAAAATACATACTACAAAAGGATAAAGATTGGTTAAAATGTAATCGAGGTAAACAAAAACGCAGTGACACTTTTGAAATTAATTGAAGAGATATTACACCAATTACTCACGAACCGATGTAATATACCCCATTTACATCGGTTGACACTCCTAACCGATGTAGAAAAGACTAAAAAATAAAAATTCAAAATTTGGTTTGGCGCTGAACCTATTACTTTGTTGTGAGTCTCAACCGATGTAATAGGTGCTAGATACTATATCGGTTGTTACCTAAAACCAATGTAGAAAGTGTTTATTGCATCGGTTCTCGTTACAACTGATGTAATATGCTCTAGCTTGTGAAAAAAATTTAATTTTTGAGTGAGTACGCGAATTTATTAACCTAATATTTTCACTACTTTTATTATTTGTTTTTCCCTCGTGCATTGCTGAGTCTCTTTGGTGCATTCTCTGCTCTTGAGTTGTTGTTTTCACTCTTGCTCATACTATTTGGTTGGTCCCTTCGTTGCGTTCGTCTACTTTCTTTAGCATTTTTGACATAGGTGGTTTGTTGACTTTTTTATGTTACAGGTTTTAAAGGATGTTATACACTTGATGCGTGAGCCTTTTTCCACCGTGAATGCTTGGTTCGACACCTTTTGCTGCTTCTCTTTGCAAGAGGTTAGCATTTTTGTAAAATTCATTAAAAGTGGTTAGAATTTTTTTTTAACCTAATTTTTTTAGCAGCAACTTGATTTAGTGTATGTTTGATAGATTTATAATAGATGTTGAGTTGCCAAAAGGTGAAAAAACTTCAAATGACCATAACTTCTGATAGAGAGTTCAGATTGAGACATTCCAAAAATGAAAGTGGCTCGAAATGTGGTAATGAAGTTCGTGGGCAGTACCTAGTGGGTATTTAGAATCTATTTTTTTTTTCAAAATCCTATTATTTACTATTTGTTTTAGTATTTTTGACATATTTTTTCTATTTCACATATCTACACTTGTCAAAAAAATTCTGGAAATTTTTGTGTTGTTTCCTTGTGCAGAGATTTATCAAAAATTTTGGAAAACTATGATTATTTTTTTTTAAATAGAGATATTACATCAGTTGTGAGTAACAACCAGTGTAATAGGGTAGATACTACATCAGTTGGGAGCCACAACCGATGTAGTATCTCCTCTTAAGCGCTCTTAGGATTGATATTTTGCGTCAGTTATTTATCAACTGATGTAGTATATGCACATACTATATCGGTTATAGAACTGATGTAGAAAGTCTAGGACTTTCTACATCGCCTACATCAACATCGATTCTGGAACTGATGTAGAATGTTTTTCAATACTAATGTCAAATGTGTTTTTTCTACTAGTGGCCTTTTCTTATTTGTCCACGCATCAGACATAATTGTGTAACCTTTTCTCTTCCATCTTCCTTGTATTCTAAAAGGCATACATCAGTTTTGTCCAGTGCTCTTTTCAAAAGTTTCTCTCTAATATCATGATATGATGGATGTTTAGAACCAACACCATATCTTGAAATCATGTCACACATTTTTGCATAAGTAGGATTTCTAATAACATTGAATGGAATGACACTTGTATAGAAAAATTCAGAAAACTTGAGCATCCACTTTTTCTTTATCACCTTTCTTGGATAATTGGTTTATAATAGCTTGAACATTATCACTAAATTTATTTTTACGTGTCTTGCTACTGCTTAAATTCTATTCACTCTCTTTACCACCATCAATTTGTTCAAGACTATTCAACATTCTTTTCTTGGTCAAGACATCTTTAGCATCTGAAACAACTTTCATCATTAAAGCTTTAATTTTTTTGGGTACTGAAACACAAGATTCATAATCATATCTACTTCCAACAAGATGATGTTTGAATATGAAAATGTCTCCATTAAATGTCTTTGAACAATATTTATATTTCACTTTTTTTTTCGATTACCTAAGACATCTGTTTCATGTTTCCATCCAATATTTTCTATTTCCCGCCTCAATTTTACTTCTAGGTGGAAGTGAAGATGATGTACCAACACTCCCACCGGTACAATTTGAGCCACTTCCCGACATCTTGATAGCACTGCTACTAAAGAAAAATGCAATTGCAATTTTAATTTGTACTTTATTTCAGCTAGCCACACTCCAAATTAAAAAATAGCAACTAAACAAACATATAAACTTACCTTAAAAATAAATGTATTAGCTTGTGGAGGAGTTGTAGGCTGAGGGAGCAATCCACGGACCTCCAAAAAAATGCAATGGAGAAGGACCTCCACACACAACAACGACAACGACAGTGGTGAGACAAAGCCAACGGGACTAACGAAGAGACACAAATCGAGACGACGAGGCTATATGACACGAAGAGAGACAAATTAAGATGGCGAGGCAAGACAAACCCAAACGACAATGAATAGTAACACGGTGACGAGATCCATGACGGTGACGCACGACAACAAGACAACCTAGACCGTGACTCGAGAACCCTAAATTGCGACGCAAGAACCCTAAATGTAATGTAGTGCAGTCTAGTTATGAAATCCATTTTAGTGTAGGTATGAAAACAGTAAGTCGAAATTGAAACGACCAATGTGTGGGTTGTTTTGGAACTTTTTTTGCAAACTTGCGAGTTTGACTGAGTTTACTGAGTTTGCTTCCATATTTACTCCAAAAATGAGTTTGTCGTCGAGTCAACTCGGTCAAGGACAGTAGTAACATAAACTTGGACAAATTTATGAGTCAACTTATGAGTTTGAAAACCATGCATATGACTCTATCATGGATGACCAATGGTATTTAGAGAAATATTAGGTGACCTCAGTATCTACGCACTCATAACCCAACCAAAGAGGGAGGCAGTCTCGGCTATGTCACTCACTAAGGTCTTGATCCTATTAGGTGCATCTACTTGTCACTCCCCAACACTAGAGGCCGAACTCTCCCTTACAATGGCTACTAACTCATTGGAATCCCCTAAAGAGTACCTATTTGAAGACTTTGAAAAGCTTGACGAAGAAGACATGACTAACCTTGGTCGAAAGAATATTGTCTACACCTAGCCACTACTTGGATCTCGAATCATGAACCTCAGATCCTTTAAAAAATACATGTGATCCAACTGATAATGACCCACCTCTATTTATAGATCATGAAACACGACGTCTAATCGACATGTCTTTTTCCTTTCCAATCGTAAGATCACCCTATAGCAAACAATCCAGATGAGATCAATCATGGACCTCGATAAAGGAACACCTCAAAACTCTAGATCTTTCTTAAACCTCTTCAACCTATAGTCTTGAGCTCAAGGGTCTAGTAGACAAGATGGACGAGTACATCTTAGTCCAACATGGCATAGGGAAAGTCAAGAACGTCTTGGCTACACAAAGAAAAGGTATACAATTTTCTTTCAAAAAACTTAAAACTCTTAAGGCTAGGCTTATTGAGTCTGGGATGTTAGTGTACTATCACGCATATGTCGAGAAGGTGTTGAGATACTATGCCAAATACTTCTCAGGCATTTGAAATGACAATTAAAGTTAACCATGATTCACGTTAATTAAGTATCTTAAATCAATCCGTACTATCACACAATCAACCTTAAAAGTTGTGATAATTGAGGCTCTTTATGAATAACGCTCTCACTCGTTTCTATAAATAGCATGATACCATCCTATAAGAGGTACTTTTCAAATCAATACTTTAATACTTCAAATAGTGAATACTTACTTATTAGAGAAACTTTTACACGGAAGACCAACATGTAAGGATTTTTTGGAATTCACAACAGAGCAAAAGGCACATTCCTAGTCCGTACATGATCACTCTAAAACTTCATATTTATAGTATTTATAGTAGTCATACTTCTAATTAAGTATTGTTGTGGACTTAGGTTTGGATGTGGAGAAAATATATAAATATGAACATGATACTAATGCTTTAATTCTCATATTTCTAGGTTGAGAAAATATGATAATACTATATTATGCTTCATCATAGCGTGAGCCCCAGGGGCATCAATGAGACCCTTCCAAGCATAAATGGTTAATCTTTTGCACTCTTTCTAAATGGCATATGCCACATATGTGAATGAAAGTGTAAAAGAACGGTCTAGCTGCACTTTTAGCCATCGTGGAAATGAATATTTCACAAAAAGAAAAACACACGTGAAAGAGTTTAAATCAAGGTTTGATAAAGTCTACCATGCATGAATGACAATGCTTAATTTTTATTTATTGTGTGATGAGAATGTTAGTAATCTCAAATTGATCAAAAATGGGAAGAAAGAGAAACTCACACTGCACTGAGCTTAGTGACTTTAAATTTGGGGTTGTTATGGTCTTCGAATATCAGAATAATCTCTATCTGCAATGCCATTGGTTACATGTTACCTTTAGCACTCGCCATTCTCCTCCACAAAGAGGAAAATTCACGTTTCATGGCTGGAAAACAGTGACGCCAGAGAGCTGTTGATACACACTGCAAAGGGTAGAGTGGTTGGAATATTCAAAGAGCCTCGTTGTACACTAAAGTGCATACATGTCACTTCCAAGTTCTTCGGTGTATCTTTTCTCTTCCCATCTCTCTTTTCCTCAGAATGTATATTGCAGTGTCAAATGCTATTTTGTCTAAAAGAAGAAAAAATTACAAGCTTGTTTTGTGTTTGTTGTTTAGTTTACTTAAATATAGTTTTTGTGAGTGTTCTAAAAATTAATGTCAACTTGAATGAAAAAAACGACTTCTTATGCTTTAAAAATGCTCTCAAAATAGAAAAATTCTGCGAAACTGATGCATGAAAAAAGTAAAATAACAGTAACTGGCTAATTGAATTCCTCTAACTTGTTAATCATTTTAACAATACAAGAGAAAATTTGAATAATTCGTAGTATAATATGAATGATTTCATACAAACAAATCATATGAAAATGGTGTGTAGGAGTTGTAGGTGAGAACACTGATACTATTTTGAAGTTGAGTTTGGAACTGGAGTAGAAATAAGCTTGTCCAAATATTGGTAAAGTACTCCTTAGGTCAAAGTCAGTGGAAGTAAGTGGTCCAAAAAAGTGTGCGCACTTTTAATCTTTAGGGAAGGAACGAGATACATGCAGAACAAATACGCAAGAGATTGCTTTATTCTCATTGTGTGATAGTAGCATTGCACATTTTCACTTGCATATTTCACTTTAGATTTAAGGCTACAATGCTTAGGAACATTGCAATGATCTATATCTGCAACGGCATTTGTTAAATTTGTAGTGCTACATGTCACTTGCTTCCCCACTGAGAGGAAGATTCATATGTCACAGTCATATACACTCCACACTCTATATGTAAATTAATTACTTATCTTGACACAGTGATTAAAACCTCTCACAACCAATGAATTTACCAAGAGAAGAGCATATATTAAGGAGTAACTTGAGATTTTGACAGGTGCATTCATTGCATGCCTAAAGAATCTACCTGGACCCAAATTGACACATGTCTCCAAGTTGAGTCACCACAAGATGAACAAAAGCCTCAACATCTCTTTAGTTATTCCAAAAGGTAAAGAAGCAATGTGCACAGGTCCGACCAAAACTTAGTACCAATCATGGAAATACTTCCCAGTAAATAACACTTACAATTTTAGATGACAACTTTTTCTGAGTGTTTAATCCAGTTGTATAGAAAAAAATTTGATACTTGAAGCTACTAATTATATTAAACTGAAAACACTTGTTTCCATTATGTATATACTTGGCAACACTGATTACACTGAAAACAATCAAACTTATTTTTGTTGGTCTATCATATTCAACCCTGAAACACAACCAACCACTAGATAAGCAAGAACTTTTTCAGGCCACTTTGTGCCACGATGGCACCCTTGATTCTCCCCCAACACTACTTGGTTCAGCTCACTGAACTCAACTCTTCACTCACACTCACTTCACTTCACTTCCAAACTCAAAACACAAACCCTCTCCACTTCCCTTCCTCCAAAACACACACACAAACATACACAAAATCCAACCAAGTACAAACACTACTCCACCCCTTCACACACAACATGTTGAAGGAAGGCACCAACAACGCTGGTGGCAGCTCCAGCACCTGGTCACGTGTCTGCGACACGTGCCGTTCAGCGCCATGCAGACTCTACTGCCATGCAGACTCAGCTTACCTGTGTTCATCCTGTGATGCTCGTATCCATGCAGCTAACCGTGTGGCCTCAAGGCACAAGCGTGTGTGGGTGTGTGAAGCGTGTGAACGTGCTCCTGCAGCGTTTCTTTGCAAAGCCGACGCAGCTTCTCTTTGTTCTTCTTGTGATGCTGACATTCACTCAGCAAACACTCTAGCCAGCCGCCACCACCGTGTCCCCATTCTCCCCATCTCGGGTTCCCTCTTGGGAGAACCAGATCACGAACCGGAACACGGGTTCGTGAACGAGGTGGAAGAGGAAGAGGAGGAGTTTTTTGATGAGTATGACGATGAGATTGAAGCTGCTTCGTGGTTGTTGCCAAATCCTGTGAAGGGCAACGAAGAGGAGGAGAATGGTTTTTTGTACGGTGATGAGTTTTTGGAGAACCTTGCGGTTTGTAACTCGTGCGGTCACCATAATAACCAGTTTAGCAACGTTTTTCAGCACCAGCAGAACTACAACACTTTCCCTCAGAACTATGCAGTGGTTCCAGTTCAGTTGCTGCACCAATCGCAGTATTTTCAACCGGGTTTGGAGTTTGACTCATCAAAAGCTGGTTTCAGTTACGATGGTTCTCTTAGCCAAAGTGTAAGGCTTTCTGAATTTTACTTTTTCTTCTTCCAAACTCTTTAGATAATTCATCAATTGAATTATACTTTATCAGATTTTGCTTGACCTGTGCTGTCTCTTCCTTCCAACTGCCAATTTCTTTGCTTTTTCCTTCAAAAAAGGTTTTAAATTGCAGTCGCAATCTTTATGGTACTTTTCTCCCAATTTATGGTAAACAAACACTGTTGATACAATTTTAGGTTTAGTCGTGAAAAAGTCTAAAACATTGATGTTGCAGTTCAAATTTCACTCACATAATGTTTTTAAAGCCTAGGTTTTGGAAGCAGTAACTACTGTAATTCCTATGCCATGTTAATCTTATTCATTTCAAAATTTTGTATTTCTATGAACCCCCTTTCATTCTTCTGTCTCGAGTGACATTCTTTTGTCGTATACATGAGTTTTCCCCTTTCTACTTTTTCTTGTATTCGCTAGCTAGTTCTAACTGTGATTCCTTACTTTGAAGGGTAACTTTTTCACCAATTTTCATCCCTACGTTTAGATCTTCCTAAACTTTGTTTCCTATCTCATTTCAACATAATTTCATCAATTGTGTGTTAATTTCCCTTAATTTTGAAGCTTCAATACACAAAATGAGCCTGAGAGCATGTTTTCTTGAAGCCAAAAAATTGGTGGGGGATTAATTTGTTGACACCTTTCTTTTATACTTTTACTCTTTTGCATTTCCTCCTTTTTTATGTTTTCTCCCTTCTTCTATTATATATCCATTACTTTTCTCAATTTTTCTTGCTTGCTTTTCGTTTTTTCTCAATTTTTTCCTTCTTTTCACCCTATCTTGTTTGTGAGATGTGAAACCAACATCAGTTTCACAAAAATGGTTAGCCATTAGCATTCAGTTTATATATGTGATCCTTTTTCTTCTTGGTACAATTTGGGCTTTATAATAACCTTTGTTCTTGCTAATTTAGGTATCAGTTTCATCAATGGAAGTTGGCGTAGTCCCAGAATCAACAATAAGTGACATCTCAGTGTCCTATTCAGAGTCACCAATAGGGACAAGTGACCTATTTCCTCCCCTTCCCATGCCTTCACATCTCACACCACTGGACAGAGAGGCCAGAGTCCTAAGATACAAGGAGAAAAAGAAGACCAGAAAGTTTGAAAAGAAAATAAGGTATGCCTCAAGGAAGGCTTATGCAGAAACTAGACCACGCATCAAGGGTAGATTTGCAAAGAGAACTGATGTGGAAGCTGAAGTGGACCAAATGCTCTCCACAACACTATTCAATGAACTTGGTGGTACCATTTTCCCATCTTTCTAGGAAAGGAAAGAAAATGAATTATCAATAGCCAAGACATAGAAGAGAAGGTTGAGAACCACATCATTGGAAGGCACCACCACTTAATGTAATTTTTATGCTGTCTAATTTAGTTTGGACTTATCATATATATTTCTTTTTCTATACTTATGCTTCATAAATATAGTACTTATCAAGTCAGCTAATTCTGAAAATTTTGCCTTATAATTTCATTTTTCAGTTTTGTTGTCTGTTTGTATTTTTCTACAACTTTGTATTTGTTATCTCTTTTGCCATTCATCTAACATTCAGTGGGAAAATATTAAATTGAATCAATGATAACTACCAGTTAACAGCAAACAAATGGTTTCTCTTCCACCTCAAAATGAAGCGTAGAACATAATCCTTTAGCTCAGTTGATGTGTGTGTGTGTGCAGTAAAAGAATCCAAGGAAAAGTAAAACTCTGGGAGTTCAATTTTGCATTTACTATTATAGGGCAGTTTGAGCAACACTTCTTGTGAAAATGTGAATTCTCCGGTCACTGAATTGAACCATTGGGAATTTTCCATGTCTTTCAATTAAATCAAATTATTACCATAAAATGTTACTGAAATATGATGACACTACCTTTTAATGTTACCGAAATATGAAAAATTGTTACCATTTGCAGCATTAATTTTAGCTTTATTTTAGGTTTGGAGTTTATGAATGTTATATTGGTGATGGTGAAACCCCGATGGTAAATAACATTTTGTGATTAAAAAGGTTAAAAACTATGACTACTGATAAATAAAGCTTCGGCAAAAATCAGATTCTATAAGAGTTAATCTAGCCTTAGATTGCATTTAATATGAATAAATTTTAAAATGTTTAAAATTTGAGCCAATCAAATCGACATTAAAAATGAATGTTATAAAAAGGGTAATTAAAATTGTAAGAGTTGATTAATACAACTCTGAAGTAGTTATGAATGTGTTTTGTTATGGATAATATTGGTGATGTTGAATAAATAACATTTGTGATTAAAGAACGTTAAAAAGTATAATGTAAAATGTTTTTGCCGAGATTTGGAAAGATTTGTTGGGATTCACAAATCTCTCTTTTTCTCTTCCTAAATGACCTAGTCTTTGGCTTTAAATATGATCAATCTTCTGGATGCAAGCGATATCGGTCGAGAGGGCGAGTATTTACAAAAGATACTTCGATATCTAAGTTAGTATATAGATATCAGACTGGTGATGCTATATATTTAAAAACGTACCTTTTACTGTACAACTTGGACTATTTAGGGAGATCAAAATTGTACGATTTTATTGTGATTGGGTGAAATTTTGCAGCTTGTTGTTGTTAGTGATTTTGCGGCTGCGCTCAACTAAAACAATGTTATATTCGTTATCCAGGTGCTTATTAGTTTTGAGAGGGGTGTCACCGTGCTATGCGAGGTCGAGTACTGCATTCAGCCTGCATAGTACACTTGCCTCCCAAGCTTGAGGGTTACGAGAGGTTAATATGCAAGAAAAAACAAGAAAAATTTGTACATTTTCTTATCTTACCCTCCAAACTCGAGACCATTAGGCAAATAGGTTTGAATCAGGGAAAGATATGATGACGTAAGACCTCCTCGGCATTTGTGCTTTGAGATCTAACGATCAGGAGGAAAAATGTTAGACTATTTTAACCTTTGCTCTTAAAATTTCTATAAATAGGGATGGCCTCTTGTTGTTGGTACCACACTTAACATTCACTTGATATCCGACATCTGAGGACTTTTCGTAGTAGCTAGGTGAAAAAATTCATTCCCAAAGGTAATCATGTCCTTTATATATAGTTTTTTTGAGTCTACGGATAGTGTGCCCTCGAGGGATTCTGAGGGTTTGGTTTGCATGTCTGGGATACTTTAGGGTAAGAGATCTGTGAGGTTAATGAGGATTGCCTCGATGTGATTGGGAGGCTGGCTGTGGAGATTGCCGAAGACAATCTTTCGCTAGGGTTTGAGTATGAATGGGTGAGTAAAGGTGGTCCTCCATGGTAGAATCTTATGTGGCAAGTATAAATATGCTTGCTGATTCTGCCTTTAAGGGTGAGTTGACTATGGAACGTTGTGTTGCCATAAACAATGTGTGCCATGGGCTAGAGGTTCACGATACATATTTTTTCTATATGTACATGTGTCTTTTCACGGGCTTGCACATGCGTGTCCCCTTTGAAGAGTTCACTATGGGTGTGTGGCATATCTTAAATATGGCTCCCACACAGTTGCACACCAATACTTGGGCTTCCCTTAAAGGGTTTCGACTTTTAACCGAGATGTTTTGGTTAAAACCATCTCCCCACGTGTATTTGCATTCCCTTAATGAGTTAGTTAGGGGTCATTCTCTTCTCTCCCTCTTTGTCATCTTATAAATACTTTAAAAACATTTTTTTTTAAATCTTGATAGAACTAGCTGGCTGACACCACTTCTTTGATGAGACACCCCAAAATTTGCTTGTATTGGACCCGAGATCCCATTCGTTGTCACTCTTGGCCGAGGTCGTCTATAACCGAGGATGACAAGAAGATGTTTGATATATTGGATCAACTTTCGAGGAACCTTTCCATATAAGAGATACTTAAAATTTACCTTTCCTCGCATCGATAAGTGGATATAAAGGGTATTTTTTTTCTACTTATCATATGCCAATTTGTTATTAACTCTACTGAAGCACTGGTTTCTTTTCAGGCATAATGGCCCAACAAGACGATGGATTTTTGGAGTGCCTTAAGAAAATCAGATCGAAACGTGCACCTCGTCTCGATGAGGACTCAGGCGTAAAAGGAACACCTCAGCAGATGGACACTTCTACCCAAATTCCTTGTATAGACCTCACCCTTCATCCGATGACAGAGAAAAGAAGTAAGAAGAGGGATCACTTGAAGAAGCACTCCTCCCCTCATCCCCGAAGAGTTCTTGGTGTACATCATCATAGGTTGGAGCTAGCATCTCTAACCAACTATTGGTCTTTGATTTATCGTTTTCTTTGGACTATTTTCGTTCAAGCGAGAAAGTTATCGCTCGGGCAAGGGGGATTTTTGCTCAGACGAAATTATTTTCGCCTAGGCGAAACAAATAACTTCTTTTGGACTTGCGATTTTGATTCTCTTGCAATGCTAGTCATGGATTTAATATGATAGATAGATTGGTAATTTAAAGTGTATGAATATTGACTGTGTAATAATTTTTGTATTTTGAGATTTGGAAGAAAAGAGAATGATTACGTGAGAAGAGATTTATATTATGTTATGAAATTGGTAAAGTGTTTATGAGTTGGTCAAGATCTAGTCATAGTGTTTTTAGGAAAGGAAACAACCATGCCTAGGTCAGTTAGGAAGTGCATTGTCTAAAGACTATATCAATAACGATTGATATCTTGACTCTACTAGTAATAGGAATCAAATAGATAATCATTACTAGGTGATCAGAGTCGAAGGAGGTATGAACTGGGTAACTGTAGCGTGAAATCTACTATAAATGAAAAACAATGAATTTGAAATCTCCAAATTCTTGTTTGAAAAATTTAATCAGTTCAATTACCATGACAATCGATTGATGTAACAAAGTCAAGCAATTAACAAGAGCATGTAGTTAATTAATCTAACAATCACAATCAATTATAATTTAATGAGTTAGATGAGTCACAGAACTGCCAAATAAAATCCATAACAGATTTGATCAAAAGTGACAGTAGAACAGTACAGAAAAATTAATCAATTTGATTTCAAGAACAATCAATTGGAAAACAAAAATGTGCAGTGGTTGAAAAATAAATTATGCAAACACAGAATACGAATCAAGATAAAGGTAAAGAGAGATTAAGAATATGAAGATTTATATTGATTTAATCTTTTTCAAGAGTTACATCTAGTGTCCTTGCTAACTAGCAAAGAAATTTCACTAAAGAACTCAATTGTTCAATCAATACACCAATAACACAATCTTGCACCCTACACGAATACATGAACACAGTGGTGCAAAATCCTACTGCACCACTACAAGTATAAACCCTATACACTTGTAGTACAAAACTCTTTTATACAATGAAAAAGTGAAAAACAAACCAATCACTACAATTACAAAATGAAGATCAGTGCACTAAAAATAGATTGCAATGACTCTCCTTTGATGTAAAACAAGTACAATACAGTATTCAATCAAAGATGAGCTTTAAGAAACACTTTCTTGGCTCTTCTTAAATTAAAAACACTTTTGCATATCACTTATTTAACACGATTTTGATCTCAAAAGCTTTCCGTAGTCTCTATATCAATTTTTTATGTTCTTCTCAATATATAAAGTATGATTTTCAAAAGCAGTTATAACAATTTAAAAAAAAAATTGAAATCAATAATACTGTTATAAAACCAATCTATTGAAGAAAAATTTTAAATCGATTAATTTTCTGCTAATAAGATTTCCAATTAACTGTATTTGAAAAACAATTTGCTGGTAAACTTTGATGAACCAATTTTATAAAAGCAAGTATATTTTGAAATCATTAAGGGTTTTTAAGGCTCATTCCAAATATATAAGAACTATGCATCGTTGCCAAATTCCCTTTTTAATTGTTGTCAAAGGTTGTAATGTTCATGCACCTACTTGATAATGTTACTTGTTATTAATGTTATTAGTATTATTAACAATATATTGTAAGTAGGAATCAAAATCAGATCCCATACGTACACATAGAACTACCACTACACTAAATCAATTTTGTGATCATAGTATGGTTATTATTATTTTTATTATAACTATTATTATTATTATTATGATTAATATTAATTTAATAAAACTAATAATAATATTATTGATAATATTAGTAGTAATAATAATATCCATATGTAACGTTGATTTCACATATATATGCAAATTCGTATGTAAAAATATGTATCTAATGATGATTTTACATACGGGTGCAAATCTGTATGTATAAATTCATATGTAATGTTGATTTTACAAACGACTATGAATCTGTATATAAAAATTTATATCTAATCTTGATTTTACATACAAATTTTCATCCGTACGTAATATCTATTGATAAATCGTGATTGTTTTGTAGTACACATTTCTTGGACATCACTTGAGTGATGTACCAACACTTTGGTGATATTATACTTGAGAGCATAATTTCTCAAACAACCTTCAACTTCGAAGTAAACCAACATATTACACACAAATCCTTTGAAAATATTATTTATATTGTTAATAATCAACAAATTAACCACTAACATCCTATAAATTTTATATTACTTCTAAAATATTAGTGAAAAACAAGAAAATCCAAGAAGGGAGGGTTGAATTGTGAGTTTAAAAGATTTCACAGTGCTTTTGTAAATATTGCATGATACTTCATAGCCAATTAATATGTTTTGTATTGGGTCAATAGAACCAATCAGAATTTGACAAACTTGATTTAAAAAGAAAAAATTCTTCTTTAGTTAGCATAAACTAAATAAGAAAAATTACTTGGTATTTATATATATATATATATATATATATATA
>Ga0123340_1000604_pt1 | contig 25275 bp, 15 predicted proteins | sample SirMexnodulemix_FD_89961 | JGI IMG/M metagenome (GOLD analysis project Ga0123340, IMG submission 89961) | Root nodule microbial communities of legume samples collected from Mexico - Siratro Mexico nodule mix | ecosystem: Host-associated > Plants > Roots > Nodule | place: Mexico: Nepantla...
TGGTTACTTTTATAAAAGAAAAAAAATAACTGTTTTAAAAAAGAAAAAAATCTAAATAAGTTTGAGAATTTTTATAAAAGAAATAAAAGGAGCAAAAGTAGTTTGGAAATTTTTATAAAATTACGGAAAATATTAGTTTTATATATAAAGAAAAAGAGCAGAAGTAGTTAAGAAGGAAATAAAATTTAAATAAGTTTTAAAACGGCCAATATATCATTTACTATATGAAATTTATCTTTTTATTTAACTACCTTATTTAAATTTTCTTTATGTAACTTTTCTGGGCAGGTAACCATTATTTCATTTAAATAAACTTTACATTTATTTTAATTATTTAATGATAATTAATTTTAATAATTACATATTTATTCAAATTTCCAAAACTACAGAAGTTTGGAAAACTTACCTTAATTTGTAGAAGGATTAGTCTTGAAAAACATGCTTCTATATAGAATTGTGAATTATCTTTACACCAAACCTAAAATTTGTGCTTTCTTTAAATGTTTTTCGGTGGAATAAAATTCAATTCTTATACATTTATTACCATCACACTTCAGACTATAAATCTTCCTCTAAAAGTCCACAATCTCACTTCCCACTCAAGTCAAAATTTGAACGTGTTTTCTAATGGTATTTACATTTGATTTTATATCTCTAATGATATTTACATTTGATTTTATATGAAATTTTCTTAGTAGCTTCAATAGCTTCAAGTTCTAGAGTTAAATAGCTTCATCTTAATTATTTAACTCAATAATATTAGAACATATATGATGATAGATTCTTACGTGAGGATCAAATCATAACGAAAGATTATCATGAAAGTGTGTTTATTTATGAAAAAAAATATAAATATCTATATTTTTTTTTTGTGAAAGTATGTGTTATTTTGAAAAAAAAAATATATATTCTTTCATAAAACATGTTTCCTTAATCACAAAATAATGTATCGTGGTTTTTATTAAGTATGTGTCATTTATAGAAAGATGTAAAAATGAAAAAAAGTTATATATTCTTTCATGAATATTTTTTAAACAAAAATATAGAGATAAACTACACATTCATTGATTTAATCAAAATTGGATTCAATCTGATTGAACTGAGATTGGGAATGGATATTTAGGGCATGAAAAGGGGAAAGCAATTTATTAGCTTTGGAGAATATATATTAGTAATTACATATTTTTATACAAGGTGTTTTAAATTGGCATTATGAAATTCAAGTTTAAGCAAGAGAAAACATATGATTCCAAACTTCTTGCGGAAAAATAGCAATGTGTGGTGTGGAGTAGTCTTTTCCAGCAATGCTAATCTTTAATCAAATCCCAATGTTAAAAGTCCACCAAGTAGTTCGTCTCTGTTATCACGTGGAAATGATTCATTTGTTGAACTTTTCAAACCTGCGAACAGAACATAACAGATTAGATTCGCCAAGTACAAGAAAAATTGACCTTGCAAACTCGATCTTCTTTCCATGGTATGAATTATTATATTACAATTAGTCAGATTGTCTAAATTTCATATTTAGGAAAAATAGAAAGGTTGAACAGTATATGGAAAAAAACACTTACATTATTTTATAGTTTTGAGTTGAAGGTTAAGTGAAATTGATTCAGATCTTATTTTTATTTAATAAATTAAGTAAAGAATCTTCTATAGCACTCATAATATCTGTATGCATTTTAGATCTTCATGCAGGTCCTTAACTTCACCTAGGTCGTTAAGGAAGTATCATCACTTTTGGTCAGTCGGAAACTAAGAATACTTAAGAAAAAGCCTCCTTCAAACCCATGTGGAAAGTGTTTGATAATGAACTGCAAAATATGTAAAATATTGTTTTCTTAATGCAGGATAGGGGGGTCACGCTGAATTATTAAATCACCTTATTAAATATATAACTTTTTGACTATAATATTTTATTTTTTTATTCATATATTTATTACAATAAAAATACTTAAGGGATTCTATATTTGTCAATGTACGTAGTCAAGAAGAAATTCAGCACATGTGAACAATGAACGTTGAAATTGACATTTTGTTTTGAAGGATGGAAAGACGGCACATGGAGGTGGAAGATCACCACTCATTTTTTTCCTTAATCAAACCTATCTTAAAATAAAGAAAGATATAGAAAACGATAGAGAAGGGCAAACCTAATAGAGACGAAAGGTAAAAAGACTAAACTCTTTTCTATTGGTATTTCCAATAACTCCTTGACCTTGCACATATATAGTCATCCAATAAAATGGAAGACTTTTAGATTCATCAGGATTTTTATGATTTTGCATTTTTATCGTAATTAAATTGAATTGGAACAAAATTAATTATTTAAATTTTATTGTATTAATTATTATTTTACTTATAATGTATATATATATGTTTGGATCTTCTATGAAATTACGAATAATGGCCGTGACTAACATTTCTACCATTAATGAAATGAAATTTGAGTGTTATCTTCTGTTTTAACACAAGTGGTAATATACGTTTTATTTTTCGAATTACGGTAATTATTCCACCATCCTTTTAGGATGGCTGTAAAACCGACAACTATTAATTTTATAGTTTGTTCTTCCGAAGGTTTTATCCTATAAGCTGAAGCAGCTATTGTTAATTCATGTGTTTTTCGTGGAATCTGATGGTCTGTCATAACTAGAGTTGAGTATTTGGATAATAGTCCCTGAACGATTATGATTTTACAAATAGAATAAGACGTAGAAATTATGATATTTGAAAGATTAAATTACGATCACTTCAATAGACAACACGTCTGTATAATTAGATGAAGTTTTTATAGTAAATTTAGACTTTCGAAATTACAAATTAAGCAAAGAATAGATCTAACTGCCTTAACGGTCTAAGATTCTACCAATCCCTTTTTCCCTCTCATTCCATCTCTTCTCATTCCTCTCCACACCCCAATATACCATATCATTGTACAATCAAAGCCTTCAAACATTATCACAGTAAGTTCATACCCATCTTTTTTTTGTCATCCAATCTTCCATCTTTCATCAATTGCAAAAGTTGTTACGTTCAAATTTTCTTTTTAAATCATGCAAATGTGATCCAATTATAGATCATGTCCTTGTCCATCTAGATCTGGGAATGGAATTGTTGAAAAACATTATTCTTAGAATTGTGGATTGACATGGTTTATGAAAACATAGAATGTGGAATCCATTACGTTCCAAACCATAGAAACTGGTATATTTTTCAAAGAATTATCTTCCTTTGGATTTCATAGTTTAGAGTTATATGTACAAAACAAAATTTCTGACATCGCTGTGATTATCTGCATTGTATGTGGTTGAACATTAAACTTTCTCTTATTTCAGGAAACTGCCGGATAGATTTGGTATTCCTGGCGGTCTCTATGTAATTTCTTCAAAATGTTTGACTCTGGTTACAAGTCACAGTATATTGGAGGCCAGAAGGAGAAGTTCGTAAGGTATATAATACAAAAGCACGTTTATTTTACTATTCCATTGGTGTTTGAATGTAGAATATTCAATACGATGATGTCAGAGTTCAAATTATATTATTCCATGAATTTCGTTATTATATCAATTCCATTTTGATTAATAATCATTGTGTAGTGTGGACCCAAAGAGTAAGTTGTTAACGTAAGTGTCTCTGAATCTGACGTACAGTGGATGATGTAGGTTGGATGATCTGGATTCGAATTTGTCGATGCCAACAAGCTCAAGTGGGATGAAAAAATTAAGATTCAGTTTAGATTCTCTGCCACTTCCTGGTCGTGGAAGAAAAAGAGCATCGAAATCGTTCAAGTTAGGAGTGAAGAAGGGTTCGGATGGACTGAAGACATTTGGAAGATCACTGAAGAGTGGGGTGACTACATGGGCAGTGTTCCCTGAAGACCTTAAAGTTTCAGAGAAGAAAGTATTTGACCCTCAAGACAAGACCCTTCTGTATTGGAACAAGTTTTTTGAGATTCTATGCATTTTTTCTGTGGCTTGTGATCCCTTCTTCTTTTATCTTCCTTACTTCAACCACAAATCATTTTGCCTCGCCATAGATAATGAGCTAGCAAGTTTTGCTGTCACAATGAGAACAATATGCGATGCCATTTATCTCATCCGCATAAGTTTCCAATTCCGCACTGCTTACATTGCGCCTTCATCTCGAGTATTTGGACGAGGTGAACTTGTCATAGATCCTACAAAGATTGCCAAGAGATATTTACGACGTTACTTCCTCATTGACTTCATTTCTGTGCTCCCTATACCACAGGTTTGAGACTGATACACACTCATATATGTATATATATTCATGAAAGGTTATGTAGGCGTCATTAACAAACACAAAAATACTAGGTCTCATATCCATCTTCTACCTACCAAGTATCCTAAAACAATTCTTAAAGGCCTACGAATTTCTCCGACCCATAAGTCAATGATATAAATTATGAATCAAGTTATATTTGGAAAATTTTTGTGCATGAGGTTCAGTTATTGTCTGCATGTTTGTTGCAGATTGTAGTGTGGAAATATCTTTACAGATCAGGACATGTAGAGGTATTGGAAACAAAAACGGCACTGCTGAGAATTGTGATCCTGCAATATTTTCCAAGATTTATACGCTTTTTACCTTTAGCTTCAGAAGTTAAAAAGACAGCTGGTGTTTTTTCTGAGAACGCATTGCTCGGGGCCATGTACTATTTGATCTGGTATATGCTTGCTAGTCATGTAAGTGCATGTTATAAAACAATTCTTCTTTTCTAGTTCACCTTTGTTGCTCAGCATGTACGATAGATGAACTTGATTAGTGGTGGTATTGGACTCAGCACAGGGGACGATTGTCTAATTAAGTCTAGTATATCCAAAGATGATAATACTCAAACTCATCCAAGACTCCATGTGGTCTTTTCTTTCAATGTCTTAATTTATTTGCATTAAATTAATATTATAATGAATTGATGGAATTTTGTAGTATGTAAATTTTACAAGACTTCAGATATAGCAAACTAAATCGTCTCCATGTCTTTTGACCATACAGGCTAATCAATTCATGTTTGAAGAGAATTTATTAATTTATGAAGTAATAAGTTCATTCTTCTGACAATTCTGCAATGTCACAGATAACTGGCTCTTGCTGGTACTTACTAGCCATTGAACGTAATGACACCTGCTGGAAGAATGCTTGTAAACAAGTCGAAGGGTGCAATACACATTTCTTGTACTGTGGGAATTCGAACAAGCATATGGCAGGGTATGATATTTGGAGAAATGTCAGCGAAGTTGTTCTGAAAAGTCATTGCTATGTGGAGGATGGTTCCTCAGAATTTAGCTATGGAATCTTCTCTCAAGCTATAGAGTCTGATATTGTTGCTTCCATAGAAGTTTTTCCTAAATTCTGTTACTGTTTATGGTGGGGCCTTCAAAACTTGAGGTATATTCCTTGTCGTGTCTGGTTCTCTAAAAATATATCCGTCTTAATTTTCTCTGTATCAGATGATCCCTAATTTTTTCCTGTATCAGATATTCTGATTTACATGTCTAACATATTGTTAAAAAATTGAAAAAATCAATTTCAAGAATGGATAATTGCCAGGTCAGACTATTATCTTGAGTTGGATTTTAATAGGATTATAAGGACAAGAAAAATTGAACTCTACCAATAGATTTAAAATTCCGAGTCCATGTGATGAATTAACTTCACCCACATTATCTAAACACTCACTTGATGTTAGCTTCACTTATTAAGAACTTTATAGTGTTGTTTAAAGATGATAAGTTCACTCTTATACGTCACATGTTTCAACAATTGCAGTTGTTAATACATATGTTTGATAAGTTGGTGTAGAATTATATATATATATATATTTTTTAATTTATGCCTCCACCTAGCACGTGTGCATTTAAATAACACCTTCTGTTTTGCGTTCCACAGTACACTTGGTCAGGGGCTTCTAACCAGTACATACCCTGGAGAGGTTATGTTTTCCATAGTAATAGCTATTATGGGGCTTATCCTTTTTGCTCTTCTGATTGGAAACATGCAGGTACACAAAAAGTTTGCACTATAGATATTTATATATCAATGAAGATTATCGATGTCTTCATTAATAAAAGACTTTAGTCAGTTAATACCACGGTTTTGATCTTTGTGCTATCATGCAACTGGACAGACGTACCTTCAATCAATGTCAGTTCGTCTTGAGGAAATGAGGATCAAAAGACGTGACTCTGAGCAATGGATGCATCATCGTTTGCTTCCTCCAGAGCTAAGGGAAAGAGTGAGACGCTACGACCAATACAAGTGGCTGAACACCCGTGGAGTAGATGAAGAGAGCTTAGTTCAGAGTCTTCCAAAAGATCTCAGGAGAGATATCAAACGGCATCTTTGTTTGAATTTAGTCAGAAGGGTGAGTGAGTACTGAGTATAATAGCCTGTGCTTTGAGATATAAGTCTTCATGTGCTCTAAGTCTTGTGAATATGACGCCGTTGTATTCTCATTCAGGTTCCACTCTTTGCAAACATGGATGAACGTTTGCTTGATGCTATATGTGGGCGATTGAAGCCTAGTTTATATACAGAGGGAACTTACATAGTGAGGGAAGGGGACCCAGTTAATGAGATGCACTTCATCATACGTGGGCGTCTAGAGAGTGTGACCACAGATGGTGGAAGAAGTGGGTTTTTCAACAGAGGTCTTCTGAAGGAAGCTGACTTCTGCGGAGAAGAGCTACTAACTTGGGCATTGGACCCCAAATCTGCAGCTAACTTGCCATCATCAACAAGGACGGTGAAGGCTATAAATGAGGTGGAGGCATTTGCTTTGGAAGCAGAGGAGTTGAAGTTTGTTGCTTCCCAGTTTAGGCACATCCACAGTAGACAGGTTCAGCACACCTTCCGTTTCTATTCACAGCAGTGGAGAACATGGGCTGCTATCTACATTCAAGCTGCATGGAGGCGGCATTGCAGGAGGAAGATAGCAGAACAGCGCAGGAGGGAGGAAGAAGAATTATATGACTCTGATTATGACAACAGTGATGATTCTGCAAGAGCCTTGGTCAAGCGTTCTGAAACTGCTTCTTTTTCCTCATCTAGCCTTGGACTCGGTACAACCGTCTATGCATCTCGCTTTGCTGCAAATGCACTTCGTGGTCATAGGCTTCGTGGTTCAAGTTCCAAGGACATGATCAAGCTCCAAAAGCCCCCAGAACCTGACTTCAGTGATTTTGGTGAAAACTGAGCCTCCTCCACCTGGCTTGCAAGATATGCATTCATCAGCTGATATTACTAACGGTGTTAGCTTATATGGTTTGAAAAATTTTGGTTTGGGTAACCTGGAACATGAGTCTAGGTTTGTTTAATTTCTACTGGTGCTTTTTAGATATAACATCTAATTACACGCCATTTTGCACACGTCTGCAGGCTTGCTAGTATTAGCTGTCATGTTATCTGTTAATATCAAAATATTTACCTATGAGCATAACGTAAAATATGTTTTTATTAACAGTGTAAAAAAAGTTTAAATGATTATATTGTGCATGGATTATTACTTCTCACAACCATTAATCATATTCCGTACTTTCAAGCAGCTTTAAGACTCGATAAAATTCGTCAAAAAGACTCGTGTCCATTTTTTCTTGTCTCCTATACCAAGCAAGGCAAATTATCTGTGTTTGTGCTGAAACGTTCCGATCAAACACTGATTAAAAATAAATATTGAGTCCATTGACCACTACATGCCGACACACTAAAACACAATATCTGCTAACACTGTACTACTCAAGTCCGCCACGCTGAAGATACTTCTGAATCAAAATTCTCTTCCCACCACGTGCTTGCCTGCAATATCACAGAATGCAGGCGATAGATTATTATTTATAACTGAACTAGAGACAGGCCAAATAAGATATATATCTAATAATAACCCACTATAGCAGGAAACTGAGTCAACTCAATGCTCAAACAAAACATAACGAGAATATGCTCGATCATTTGTATAAATATTTGAAGAAGGTGATTACATAGGCATGTCGGAATAATAACATTAAAAATAACACTACATAAAACCCACAAGAAGTTGTCTAGTGTGTCTACCCTTTGCTGCCTTAACTTTGTGAACAGACTGTAAAGAATTTTATTTTGGTTCTTAATGTAGGACAGAAACATTATAAAGGATGAAGTATAGGATCACATGAATATGCAAATTTTACCAAGGACTAAAAGAACAGTAATAAACAAGACAGAAGCATGTATATAAGGAACAGAAACTGATTAACACCTTGTAGCCTCTTCGAAGAAATTCTAGAGAGCTCCCCTCTTCTTCTTGAAGTCCCAAGACCCTTAGCAACTCCTCTTTGGCCTATATCAGTCAATGGATTAATACGAAACTATTTACAACTAATAAGAAAATGAGGCTAATTATTTCCAATTAATAAGTAAATGATGTTAGGATTATTTTGAAATTACCTCGCCAAGGCTGAACCGGTCAGCACTTTCTGCTATGCAAGCATAAGAACCATCTGCTTGTTTAAGCATCACCTGCCAAGGACCTGAACAGTTTATGAAGGAACAAATTAGTGCATCATCCATATCAACAAATAAAAGTATGGTAGTTATACAATAAGAAACAAATTGTCCCTAGCAACAAAAAGAAGCAAGTAATCACAATAAAAAATTATTGTTACTTTTTATTTTATATAATACGCGATTATGCATGTGGGTGTTTGTGCATGCATATATAGATATCCATACATATACATAGTTGCACCTGGGTACTGGCGGAACACGGCTCCAGAATAATTGACAATAAAAGGCGCTATTGCAACTGTCTTAACAACAGAAAGAGGAAACAGTCAATGTCTATTATTTGAGAAAATGTTCAATATGTGGAGACAATTCAATAAAAAAGTGGTACTTTTGAATACTCTCGGATTCGGATGTAGAAAACTGGAGTGAATTGAGAAAGAAAGCGGTAGTGCAAATCTTTGGCAGGAAAGCCTGGAAGGCCTAAATCAGCACTGCAAATTCAATAATTATTCTCTATCAAGCATAAGTATACAAAATAGTTAAGCAAGTAGGCATGCATGAAAACTCAATCAGGAAAAAACTCAAGGAGTACAACATATACCGCAGTGTGTCTAGTTCAAGATTAAATAAAAGTGTTGGTGTTGATGTAGCAATTTTTTCCTGTAAAACCCAAGTAGTAAAATTAGAAGATATCCATCAAAATAAAGCAGCTAATAAAAGTGTGCAGAATAAATTCTTTTTAAATTGCAGAACCTAGATCAAGTTTTACCATCTAGATGATTCTACTGGAAGGGATATAATTAGAAGCTAAACTAGGTATGTTGCAAAATATTATGTATTGACCGAAAATGAGATGAAAGAACTCAAATCACCGTACAATTATTGCATAATATTGACCACCAATGAACAAAAACTAAATATTTCTTGCTAAGCACACCAAAACCAAGCAAAATAGCAAATGCAGATAAGACTGAAATTTAATCAGCACATTGAAGATTTGAAAAGGAAAAAGGAGAGTTTCAGGAAACCATTTAATGGCAGAAACACCATACCACATACTTCTCTATATTTGCAAGTTCACGAGTACTGCAGTTAAGGAATATGTAGATTGATGGAGGTTCACTAGATTGCCATCGACCTGCGTTGAAGAAAGAAAATGGTCAAACATTATTATTTTATCATGATCATGATTTACTAACCAATACTGTGCCACCAATAGATGTCCCCAGAATATTTTGATAAATTATTACCCTTAAGTTTATCTTACATGGTAACTAGGAAAACGTTATTATTTAGAAAGCTATGACTATGCCATTACCCCAAGAGCTAACCTTCATTTTCATCTTCGAAGTCAAAATCAAGGGTGTTCCTGACAGATCTGAAAAATGAAGTCAGAGGTCCAGCTGGAACATCATCTAAGGAACCTATGGTAATGCCATCAATCTGGAAGAAAAATATGGTGTGATCTTTTGCTGGCATGATTTTAGAAAAATGTTGAGTGGAATGTGAATTGGGTCACTAGACAGATGGGAAAGAAATTCATAATGAGTTATTTTTTCATTACGGAATCTAGAGCTGTTTTGAACAATTCAGTGGCTCGACGCTTTTCTGGTTTATCAGGGAACACCTACAAAGTGGAACAAATGTAGTTACATTTTGAAAATAGAATAAAATATATTTGTGGATTTCTTTTCAAGGGAAGAAAAGAATGTATTTTCTTACTATGCAAGCTCTGGTTTCCTTTTTTTCCTGGAGCTTTCTCACAACAGCCAAGGCAAGTTGAATGTTGGCATCAATGAACTCATCTGAAGATCCCTTGAAATATTTAGGAATTTAAGAAAATTATGTGCAATTTAATCAGATAACAATGTAACATAAAGGCCACGTAACTATTATGAATTAGAACGCTTATTTTCTTGAAGCATGCAATGATTGTTAGCCTGACACTTATTTGGTAGAGCTTAAGATCTAATTGGGGTTGTTTGGAAAAGCTTCCATGGAACTATTTCCCATAAGGCCATGAGTTCTGAAACTACAACAGCCAGCATTTGTGGTGTGGTTCATACAAGGTTCTTATCATGCCTAGACTAGATGATACAATACAATGAAAGGCGCAAAAGTGGTAATGATTAGTGATGACGAGAGCACTGCAAAGAATGGTACCTTATAGGAAGAAATGTTGCTGGGCAAAGGCCTGCATACAAAAAAGCCCAGATGACAAATCAGGAAAACACAACCAAAACCTAGTTGTTGCCTATTTGGATTGACTTAAAACCTGGAAAACATGTCATTCATACATTACACAAAAGGAAAATCAATCAATCATCATAAGAACAAAACGCAGAAAAAAAACAGGTTGAGGGTTAAGTGATAAAAGGTTAAGGCATTTGGAAACTGCGATTCAGTGAAAGTGGGAGAGAATGTTTACGGGAAATCGATTTCAAGGCGAACTTTTCCGTCTTGAAGAGCGAAAGCAAGGGAATTTGCAGCGTCGGTGACTAGAACTTCGTAGGATTTAGGTTTGTAGAGGGAAACACCGGCCTTAGGATCGGAGGGTGCACCTTCTCTTCCAACTCCAAGGCTGTGAATTTTTGCAGCGAACCTGAGTGGGAGAGGTTGAGCCAAAGCAGAAGAAAATGGGAGAGTGAGAGTAAGAGGTTGAAGTTGGCATGGGCGAAGGAAAGTGAGGTTGTAAAAGCGAGATGTTGATGATATCATTGAAATGGCCATTCTTTGTTACCACCACACTCTGTTTTTCTGCTCTGTTTTCTGCTCTCTGTTCTCTCCCACCATCTAACTAGCAGGGATCATGGATAGGATTCTTGATGACGTGTCCCTTTGATAATCTTATTCTCTTCTCCACATGCATTTACCAAACTATCCCTCCTCATCCTTCAAATTATTTTTCAACATTTGTATAAAAACACACAAAAATTAAGAATCCTATTCTATAAATATAAAGTGTTGGAGTGCTTGTGTGCTGTGTTGGATGATGAGTCATGAAACTTGGTAGTTGGGAAGGGATAAGGCTGTGATGATTACAAAAACAAGTTAATTTCTTTTAATAATGTTATAAGCAACAAAGTAAAAATGTTATCTGATATCCATTGGGCAATCCAAAAACATAAGATTTTTCCAGAAGAAAATCAATAAACATAAAGCATTTGTTTTTAAAAAAACCAAACAATGTAAGAAGAGATTATTTAATGTTAATACATGTTAGAGGACCGTTTTCAAAGTGAAAGTTTAAGTTTTTCAGTGAAATTTATGATCACGAGACGTTATTAATAAGGTTGGTTGTCGTAACTCCAAATGGACAACGTGGTATCCACACGACAAAACAAAAGATGCCCAAACAGATGATGAATGGACGTTTCAGATTTTGTTAGAGTAACACGCTATGCCAAGACACCAATAATCAACCATGTCTCTTCTCTCTACCCAATTTGCGTTCTTCTGTCTAATGCCATCTTCAACATTTTAATTTCTTCTCTGTCCCAAATTCCTTTCTTCAACATTTCAAGGTCATTGCTCTAAAGAAAGTTCTTTTCTAACAAAAAAGACAAAATGGTTGTGGTTATGAGTGTTGGTCTCCACTTCAGTGCTGCTCCTAGTAGCTGGAGAGCTTGGGAGAAACCCATTTGCAACGCCCCTTTCTCGAGGGTCTCGCCTGGGTTTGCTGCTACTAAACCATTTGGCATCCTTGGCAGAAGAGGGTATGGTTCGTGCTGAATCATTACTGTTCAAGTTTTTTTATTGATGATTATTAATGTTCATGTTATGTTTCTGATTTTCTGTTGCTGTTATAATGCTCCGGTATTCTATTTTCTTAATTCAATTTACGCTCCCAAAGACTTCTGATTAAAAAGAAAAAGATCGATCGAGTTGAACTTGCTCTGTGTATGGTTCCTTTGCTTGGACATGTTTCTTCAAGAAAGTATGTTTTTACCTTTTGTGTTGTTAGTTTGTGTATTTTCTGAATTGTGTGTAGAAGAACACTTGGAGAACTATGTTGAGTGTTTCCTGACTAATACTCAAAATACTTTTGCGCCCTTGTCCTTTTTTTTTACCCTGAAAGACTAGAAAAAAGTTTAAAATTTGAAGTGGGTAGGACTGTGCTCCGATGATGTGTGTACATTCTGTTTGGTAATTGTATGTGCACTTTTGTCAGATTGACATCTTCTGGAACTACAATTATCCCTCGAGCAGCACCTGTTACTGATGTGGAGGTATTTAGCCTAATCAGCCTGTGTGATTGCCACTAATTGGAAGTGAACAGCCAAAACTTTATTCTTCTAAAGCTTGCTGATTGTGTTCACGGATCAGTAACAGATTTGCTTTCAATTTGTTTTATGTGAAGAACAGGATGGAAATCGAGGCGAGACTGACACCGTTCCAACTCCCATAGTTATAATTGACCAAGACTCTGATCCAGATGCAACCGTGGTGGAGATAACTTTTGGTGATCGCCTTGGGGCGCTTCTTGACACAGTAAGTCATTCTCTTAGATTGTTCACTTATCTAATGTTTTTCCTTTTTACTTTTGGATGTATGTTTTTATAATTTTAATACAGAAATTAGGAGGGTAAGAAATGTCTAATTGTGTTATTCTATTCCTGTTGTTTTATTTTGTCAAAACATATCTGATAGTGTTAAGTAATAAAAAGAGGATTTCAAAAACCAACTCTCTACTTGGGTTGCAGATGAATGCATTAAAAAACTTAGGTCTCAATGTTGTTAAGGCAAATGTCTTTCTGGATTCATCAGGCAAGCACAACAAGTTTTCCATCACAAAAGCGTAAGTTTTACATGCATTATGCATTATGTATTTGACCGTTATAATGCTTTTGTTGCTCCCAGTATTGGTCTTCGTGTGTTATTACTTAAATGATAGCTGAGAATGATTATGTTGTTTAGCTGATGTGAGTCATTTCTTCTTGCCTGAACTGAGTTGGCTCCTCTGTCATTAAGTTATTCTAAAGAGGCAGATGTGTTGGGAATTAACATACTAAGTTCCCTCTTATGTGAACGCAAAATATGAACTATGCCGAAGCAAAAATTAAAAGCTGGGAAGAAGAAGAATAACACTAATCATTTTAATGTGAATACCTTATCTATGTGAGGAAGGAAAAACTACGGTACCTAGCCTAGTAAAAGATATCCAATATGAAAGTAAGAATACCTAGCTTCAACATGCCTCCATCATGATTGATAGTTCCCTCCATCTTGAGTTACACAAGTTAAAAGCCTCCCTAACCACATGAGATCTTATACCATTTTGGGAATTAACAAAACAAATTCTCTCACCTGTGATAACAAAATAGGCACTATGCGAAAGCAACATAAAAGAGAAGAGAAGAAGAATAACACTGATGATATTAACATGGAAAACCTTCTCTATGTGAGCAATGAAAAACACTATTATTGTTGCAAATTTCTACAGTAACCTACTTGGGCTTAGGGTGTCAAGTGTCTGATTCCAAGTTGCACGAATATATGTAGCAAAACAAACTTCAGAACTTGCATGGCCAATAAACTTTAGAAATTCACTCTATAAAGCGAAACTTGCTGTAACTTGGGTTCAACTTCACTTTGTAAACAACAATTATCTTGAATCAAGTTTTGAACTAGTATCTTAATTCATTGGATAAGCTGGTGGAAATTTGTTTGCAGTGATACTGGCAGAAAAGTGGAAGATCCAGAGTTGTTAGAGGCAATTCGATTAACAATTATAAATAATCTTATTCAATATCATCCGGTAAGCTTACCAACTACCATATTTTTGTTTGAGCATAATTTGGTTAGACGACAAAAGGCAGTTCTCAGCTAATTGGAGTTTTGAAACTGGTGGCCCAGGAATCAAGTTCCCTGTTAGCATTGGGAGCAGCTTTTGGACTTTTGCCTCCAAAAGAGCAGGTGATGAACGCCTATACTTTTCAGTTTCTAATAGGCCCTTCTATTGACCCATACACAGAGCAAAGGAAAGTAGAGAATGTATGAGAAAGCCTTGATGTTAACTCGTGTGCATCTCTGTAAAATTTATTAAAATGAATCACGGACTCATGTTATAACTAATTGTCTGACTATATTGGTCCTCTACAATCTTGTTTATACTCTGTTAATATCTGTCAGGTTGATGTAGATATAGCAACCCACATAAATATTTCTGATGATGGCCCAGATCGAAGGTGATACATTCATTGGTTCTTCCTTAACACCAATATTAGAAATCCTAATTGAACGAAAAAAATTGCACTTTCAAAGTATTTCAGGCTTTAGAAAAGCATGTTCTGTGCTAGGTTTTGCATTAGCAATACATGGATGTGGTTACTAACTTGTTTTCCATTCTGCAGTTTGCTGTATGTGGAGACAGCTGACCGGCCTGGATTATTGGTTGATCTTGTAAAGATTATTACTGACATAAACATTGATGTTGAATCAGGAGAATTTGACACCGAGGTGTGTATGTTTACATCATTTTTCTAAAATGTGCAAATTTATTTTTCTGACATGGTCATTCAAAATGACACCTAGGGGCTCTTGGCTAAGGCAAAGTTTCATGTCAGCTACAATGGTAAAGCAATCATCAAGCCGCTGCAGCTGGTAAGCTTAATCTTGTAGTAACGAATGATAAAAATCCAAATGGAATCATACATTGAAGTGGCCATGCAAGTAGTTTCTAATGAAGTTTGATCATCTAGTGCTAGTGGTAGAATTCACTTCACATACCAGCATGATTATTAGTTTTTGAACTGAATTAGACTCATGTTTGTCATATGGCAGGTTCTTGCTAACAGCTTGAGATATTTCTTGAGGCGTCCGACAACTGAGGAATCTAGTTTTTGAGTGTCACTTCTTAGAGCATAGTGCACAACATCGTATTCTCTCTCCCATGGGATTCTACAATGTTTGTCATATGAAAAACATGATGAATATTAACATGAATAGGATTATAAATCCACTCTTACATAATAATTTGAATATTTATTCTTGAAAGTACTTATAACATGTATCTTTAGTTTTCATATCACGTCCATATTTTTTCTACCTTTCAATTAGTTATTTGACAAAAGAGGTTTCTAGTTTCTTTACTTTTCTTCAACCGAAGGTCCCTATATATTACTTCCTCACCTAACAAATCATACTCAAATTTATTATCTGAATCTTGTTTTATCTTTCGTTAATAAATTATAAATAAATAAAATTTATCTAATATTTTTTAAAAGAAATATGAATACAAAATATTAACGTATATTATATATCATATTCTAATTTAATAATTCATTCACTTAATAGTGGTTGGATTTTATTAATATATATCTATAACGGGCATGCAATAAAATTACGTGGTTTATTGCCACAACTAAAAAAAATAGGTGGCCTAAGGCTTTTTACCATTTCTAAAGGAATGGTATCTAAGATCATCCTTAAGACTTGAAAATATAAGTAATTTTGAAAAATTCATAAAATTAATATATTTTAAAATAAAATTAATAAAATATGGTATGTTAACCATTTGTTACTTATGATTGACCTTTAAAATATATTAATTTTTATTCATAAGTAAGTGGCTTTTGCACAAAATAGTTTACTGGTCTTCGATTTGACTTCCATGTATTTTATAATCTTCTACTACTATCCTTTTTAGAACTCTTTCACTTATTATCTACTTCTCTCTATAAAATTCTCTTAAGATATTAATTTTTTCTTGTTTTTATTTTTTATTACTTTTCCATAAAATAGATGGGAAATAGATAAAAGAAAGTAAAAGTAGAAGATAAGAAATAGAAATGTGTCGGATAATGAAAATGGAAGAAGAAAGGAATAAAAGGTATAAGCTCGCTTATTTTAATTTTTTGGTTAAATTGTTTTCATATTTCTCTGTCAAAATAATTAATGATTATGGTTTAAAATCTGCTGTTGACCTGTATTTTAAATAAAGTAATTTATTTTAATATTTTGGAGAAAGCAATTATAATTACTGATTTAATGTCAAAAGTCGATTTCTCATCTTTGGCAATCACTATTTTGGGTTTAAATAAATTATTTTTGTTCTTTTTCTATTTTTCTTAAACCAACACCCATTTTCACCCTTGTTTTCATGTTTTATTCATCCTATTTTTCTATTTCCATCCACTTATTTCTAATATATTTATTTCATTCTTAACAAATCAATCTTCTCTTTGTCTGAGGTACATACTGAGTCCATCCACACTCTTTAGTTTATAAGTTTTGTGATTTGCATTAATGTTTAGAGTATTTTCTTTTATCTACCTTTAAAATTTTGCGGTAAATCTTAATGAAAATATTATGAGTTTGTTTGGACGAAACTCTTAAAAGGGGTTTTAGAAAAATATTAAACAAAATCAAACTTTATTCATAAACTACTTTAGGTTATCACTAAGTTAAAAATGAAATTTTGAAAAACTATATAAGAAAATGTGCATGAATTAATTAATGTATGAGATAATTTTAGCATATAGGAAAACAAATTTTGTTTTTTTCTTATTACTTTTTTCCTTAAAGATCTTGTGGAGAAAGTTGTTTCAATACATTTCATGAGTATTTTGGTTTATATGATACCATGTAAGCATCTTTCCCTGGCCCTCCTCGTAGCTCCTAATAGAATACCTAACATAAATGCTTATGTCTTTTTAAGAAAACTATTTGCATTATGACAGAAAAAAAAAAGAGAAAACTAAGGTGATAAAAGATAGAGAACAACATAAGATGTGTAGATTCTCTTATGTTTTATTACGGTTGGATTCTGTTGTAGTGTGCGTGGCTGCTCCTGTAACGCACTTCCAAGTCAACCGCTTATAACCACTAAAAGCTCAACTTTATGCCATTCATTTTTGTTTTTAGCTGTTTCCAGTTAGTAAAACTATATTAACATTAGATGCATTGCTGCGTTAACTGTTGTTTTATCAGATTGGTCAATTATAGTAAATTCTTCAGATTTTTAAGCAGATTAAGATGCAGATTGATGGGAGACATATATATCATTCACACTTGATGAAATAGTTACTTAATTTACAGCTTACAGAAAAGGCATTAGCGAGATTTTGATCTTGTTCCTCTATAAAAGTTTAGCATAAGAGTGTCAAAAATCTCGAGGATCAACAAATATTACTGGTGAAGAGGATCTAGAAGTGAACCAGTCAGAAGATTGAGGGAGATCCTTGTGAAGATTCTTAATGCACCACATGTCCTCTGCCCATGAGAACTTTCTCCAATGTGGGACTGCGTCTCTGACTGGGTCCCTTTGGCCCAGTTCAGCCACAATGGCCCCACAGCCACCACCATCTCTTGCCATGTTATGCACAAATGAACATAAACACTTCATTAGTTGAGCACCACACTTGCCCTCCATGTGTAGTCCATACACAAAATAAACCCCAAATGGCCTAAAAACATCAGGAAATGAAGGTAGCCTTAGCCATGGCATCCATTCATCCAACAACCTCGTACCTACGCAGCAGGCATGTGCCAATGGTGACACACCCTTCACTTGTAGTTTGAACACATCCTTGGTGTTCCACACGCTTAATATGGCATAGCTTGGAGGGAGAATGCCCCTTTTTGGATCACACTTGGACAAGTACTTCTTGGGGATGGCCATGAAAGTCCCCAGATTAAGGTTGTTGGACAAGATTAAGTCTATGTCTTTGGGGTAAAATTCTGAATTGGCAAACAGTTGGTTATACATGGACCCTGCTATGCGTGGTGGAAGGCGAAGCACAGCAACATTGGAGCTGATTGGTTTGTAGTGAGCATGCACAGGTTGCACTAGAATGGTTAGAGTCCTGAACTTTGAGTAGCCACATTTTTTTGTGAACAAATTCACGGAAGGCTCATTGGTACAATCAGTTGCCATATATGCATACTTAGCCCCCTTTTGCTTGCACCACTCTTCTAAATGTTCAACTAGTTTTGTGCCAATGCCAAATCTCCTGCATATGCCAAGATAAGTCTTTTACTTATTGTTGCCTCATCAAGCATCAAAAGATGTACACCTACTGCTTTTTGGTCTCGGTATGTTTTTATCTAGAAATAGATATGTAATTAAAAGTGATGAAACGGAAATTAAAATGAAGTGCACTAGAGGTGGATCATGAGGAATATTTGAACTGAATGGAAAAGTAAGGTTTGTGTGGACCTTGGTGTCTAGATGAAGAACTTTGTACGAAATTCAGTGAGATGGTTGAATATAAGAATAAGACATCATATCCAATTGCAGTTTCTTATTAAAGTAGTCTTAGTGGATACATCATACATGTGTCAATGACAGGCTAGCTTAACCATACTTTTTTCACCTTTCCATGATACGAGGAACATTGCCTTCTCTTTTTCTTAGAATCTAATCCTCCACCGCTTCTTTTTTCTTCTGATTTTTTGGTTTCCCTTATTTTATAAGGTTCGAATGAGATTAGAACCAAGAAAGCACACAACTAGTTGAAGAGAAAGGGATGGAATCCGAAAGAAAGAGGAGCTGCCAATGGAAAACAGAACAGAAGCAAAACCAGTGTCACAACTGACTTTTGCTTTTGTAAGTTGGAGGAAAACTGATTATGACTTGGTTCTTTTGGTATTTATCTGAAACACATGCACATTAACATCCAAAGGACCAATCAAAAGTACTCACTCTGAACTCCTTTTGATGACTTTAATGTGCAGTGCAGAAACAGATTGAAGCAAGAAAACCAATAACATATGAGCAGAGTGGAATAGAACCTGTGTCGAGGGGAGACTCTGAGCCCCAGAATATAGGCCAGTTTTACATAAACCGAATTCCCTCTTGTAACAGTTTTTACACACCCCCTTATCAACCCAACAACTTCTCCTTCTTCTCCATATTCTGCAACCTATTATTTTGACCAAATGCAACATTCATTAGCCTTGCTCAAAACCAGCAACAGATCTTATAAAAAACAAAAATTCTACTTTAGTTTTAAAGGAATGCAAACTGGTTATCATACAATTTCAAAGTGTGCAACTAGTATTACTCAAAACTCACATGTTTTTTGTGTTATAATTAGAGTTGAAGATAGTGTAAAACTGAAAAGTAATGAGATTTTTCATTAGATTTGTAGCTGGTTACTTACCAGCATGACATGCAATTGAAAGTGACGGATACGGCATATGGGGTCTCCCATGAGGTCAGTGACAAGAGATGGCTTTCCACTCTGCCCAACTTCACAAAGCCTTTCAAGTTTCTCTACTTGCACCTTGTGTCTATCTTCATCATATTCGTTTACCACAATCAGTGGCTCCTCCACTGTCTCTGATGGTGATTTTGTATAAATTTCTGCTGCTATCTTTAGAGACATGGTATGGTATAGATGATTAGAACAATCAATAGTAAGCAAAAGAGAAACAAGATCAATAATTATCCCTTGCTTCTTCTCAGTTGTGCTAGCTTCTATCAGCTTTCGATGCTCATCTCCCTATCTGTATGTGCATATATACATCTTAGAAGCCCCAAGAATATGCATACGTGGCACCTCCCCAATGTTTAGTGGACCTTGTTCTTTTGGCAAAAATGAAAAGAAAAGGATGGAAAAAATCTAAACTTGTATTCTGTTATTTCTATTCCATAATATTACATCATGTTCATATCTTCTTTTGTTTGTAGTGCGTGATCCAATACATCATGTACATATCGAAATTAAATAAGCACTGGTGCGCCTGTACACTTTTTGTGATAGATAATAAACCACATTATTTTCGATCACTATGCCGAGGGTTGAAGTGAAATTTCAAATTTAGTTAGCATTCACATTAAATGTCCACAAGGGAGAGAAATAACAAAGATAGGTGCACTAACCAGTCTTCGCATTCACAATGTGATATGCCCATATGAGGATAATGATGTCCTAATAATGATAATAACAATGACAGCAATAGCAGTTTAAGGTAATGTTTATCTGCAGTCAAAGTAGTGCCTTTACTATTGAATAATTGTCCCGTCTTCCTAATACAAGAGTAGTGATCACACTTATCCCTATCCAAAGAAAAAAAACTCCACTCAAGGTTTGAAATGAGAGAAATTTTCTTTATTTTGGAATGATAACAAAGTATGTGATTTTAGATGAGAAGTGTAATTTAACTGAGTACTAGTTAGTTACCACTTGTGTCCTCTCTCTAGTTAGTTGTGTCTTGTTATTGGTATTGAATGAAAAAACTGGTGGTGGGTCATTTAGTGTTCTTTAGAATCATGATGGCAAATGTTGTGCAAGATTCGCCCAGGTGTTTGAAGACTAGAAGCCTGAAGCATACATAAATAAAGGCCTTATCTTATTACTTTCCTTTCACCAATTATTGGGGGAGGTGGTATAGAAAGCATGCCTTTCACCACGTTTTTGGTGAACATGTGGGATGCTACTGTGTGGCTTAAAGTGGGGTTTTGATCACCATCATCATATGCACATATTGAGCTCTTTTTTCAATTGAAACCGTACCATTCCTTTGTTTGTTTATGTTCTAAAAGAATGGTGCCAAGTGTTGTGAGAGAAGAGCTCTTTCAATGGCTACGCGCCTCCCTAGAAGCTTCATTCACCCCAAGCCCATATCTCATTAGCTGATGTGTCTTGTTTCTAAATTGGGATGAAGTTTGTTCATTCATAACTGCTACACTGTGGTCCAATTGTACTACAACTTACCTCTTAAGGAATGCAAAATTTAATCTAAAATTTTAGACACTTGGAGTCCTATCACTGCAACCACTTGCTCCAAATGATACATGCAAATGGTACAAAAGCAAAAAAGAACTCTCTCAACATCAAAAACAGAGAGAGGTCTTAATACAGAAGAAAGCTATGCATATACCAAGGTTCTGATTGGACTTGCATGATCAATGCACTATCACCAAAATCAGAAGCTGGTCAAGATAGAGCTGCAAATTCTGATTTGCCATATTAATAATCTGTCCAAAGCATACACTTTGACATGAGGAATTTGTGTTCGCTGTCCTTATACCATCAAAATCCTCAATCATCAAAGTTTGTAACTTTGGTAATTCATAATCAAGGGTATGGTAATTTGGTAAATGAACTTCACCGTTATGTTTCATTGTTCTTCACCTTTTATCACTTTTGGTTTGCTTCAATTTTCTCTTCAAAGCAATATAGTCAAAGGTGAACATCAAAGTCTTAATCTGATAAAACACCCAATTATCAAAGCTACACGTATGTTCAAGTTTTAAGGCCATTGTTGCAGAAATTTGATGCCTTGAAAACATAGAAAAACTGATGTGACGGCATTAATGTTCTATATGACCTGCCTGCCATTTCTTTGATGCTAATTTTTCTTCAAAAAAATATGTTTTTGAACAACAGTCTCAATTCTGTCAAAAGAAAAATGAAAAAAACAAGAGTCTCAATCGAATCAATTTTACTCTTATTCTTTTCAGAAAATGATTTGAGTAAAGTCGAGAGAATATGGTCTAATTTGCATGAACACAAAAGGTTTACTTTTTATCAAATTGAAAGCAAACCATGAATACAAAACATTTGCATGAACACAAAAGGTTTACTTTTTATCAAATTGAAAGCAAACCATGAATACAAAAGGGGTTTGAGCATGAAAATAAAAGCAAAGAATAAACAGGAGAGACAGCAAAGTGAATAACATTTAATTATGAGAAATTTTCAAATTTAGGTATAATTTTAGGATTATTTCAAGAATACATATTTTCTCTTCAAACAAATTGGTTATAATATAGAAGATTCTAATAATCATTTTTTTCTCAATAAATAAATAGATATTTAAACATTCACCGATTATAAATTATCTGTTTATTCTTAATAAATCTTCCAAAAGAGCTGGTTTTTCTTTTTTCAATAAAAATACAGAAAAAAATAGTATCATTATACAATATCTACTTTCAAAAATATAAAATTATTCCATACCGTCTAGATTATAAACAAAAAATAATAAATAATGTTAATTATGAAATTTAATTAAAATTTAATTTTACTAATCGTATGTAAAAGATTTTTTTTTTTCCAAACTGTCTTTTATTAAAAAAATAATTATCAAAAATAAAATCTCAACTAATCGAGATATAGTTTCATGAAATATGATAGCATTAATTAATGCTTGTTTATATTTTAGATTACCATACAAAATTTGTCCTACTTGTGTATTATGCTAAATCTTTACTAAAATTATAAACAGAACAGTTTTTGGAATTCTACCACATTTTTGTCCATAAGATATGAATCAGTGAGTTAAAAGACATATAAGCAAGTTAAGAAAAACAATATATAAATTATTTTTATCTCGATTTTGGAATATTTTTTGGACATACCAGACATAGTCATACTTTAAAGAAAATCAAGGTTCTTTTTTTCGCAGGATATCTCACAATCACAAGTATGATTAATTTTGATTTGAGCACATATTTAGAAATGATGCAATTTTCTGAAAAAATTATCAAAATTGGTAGATTTTGAAAATTTTATTTATATGAGTAAATGTGCTAAAATAACTGGACTTTATTGTTAAAAAGTTATACAAAATAAGATTACGAAAATGTGTAAATGAAGTAATATCAACTTAACAAGACTTTAATATAAAAAGTAAAGTAGTATTAAACATACACGACAATTTTAATTAATGTTAATCAGTATTTATATATTTTTTATTTTAAATAAAGTCATGTTATCTCTCACAATAAAATAGTATTAAGTTCACATTATTTTATTTTTATAAATTCAAAATCATATTATATAGGTACAACTCTTTTACAATAAAATTGTGTTATATTAGCACAAGTTATCAATATTAACAAGTTTCAATTTATGAAAATTGCATCAATTTTCAGAAATTTTCTTTTGATTTGTCTCTCATTGACCATAACAATGCGTAATTGATTACAAGGGCAAGTGAATCATATTCGATTCTGATTTCTGAGATCAATGACTTGCTATATTCTAGTCTTCATTCTTTGAGTAAATTAATGAGAAGCCAAGACTATAGAAATTGCAATAACTTTGGGCACTAACCAATCTTTTGCTAAATATAAGATTCAACAAAATTTAACATTACTAATGCCGCAGTGGGCGTGGCTGCATAGGAATTTATGCAAATTCTGTTCAAAAACTAACTTTACATTATTAAATTCCATGGTTTATGAGCTGATTAGTTTCTTAAACATTAGAGACTCACCGTCAAACTTTTTCAATCCACAAACTTCTACTCTTCAATTTTATGGAGAGACTCTAATTAATATTTTTCATACAATTTTTTTAGAAGTTGTTGAGATTTTTCATAATAATTGAATAATATAAAAAAAGAAGACTATAAACCCAATGGTTTAAGGTTTTGGATTAAAGATGGTGTTATTGTTTTGTGTAAATTTGACTTAATTCTCATTCTTGTGAGATCTCATCAGTTTTTTCCTTTTCTGATTACACAACAAATTTTTCTGGTACACTCAATAGTTTTATATTATTCAGAAGTTGAGTTTAAAATCCGTTTAAATATATTTTTTTTCTTTTAACAATCTAGACGTATTTTAAAAATAAAATGATAATATAGTTCTAAAATAAACAATATCTTAAAATTTCTTCTAAAAGTACAATTTTCTCATTACAAACAAACAAGTTAAATTCTTGAAGAAAGAAAAAAACAAGATGAAATCTAAGAGAGAAATTGTTCCGATTGCCTAAGAAGCATAGGTGTAGGTGAGTTAAATAGAGTATGATGAGTGAATCAAATCTTTCATAAGAAAACAAAAGAGTTACAAGAGGTGTGCATGTTCAAAGAATGAGGCACTACATAAAGTAACATTCCAAATTAGAGATAGGCGTGCATCTAGTTTCTATGGTCACATAAATTAGTAAAACACACATGAAATTATTTACATTGTGTTTAAACAATGGCATTTGGCATCACATGAAGAAGGTGGTCCATCACCTAAAAAGTAGGAAAAATATAAAATAAAAAATAAATACGGCTTATCCCTAATCATTATACTAACCATACATATAAAAATATTCCCCCATTAGTCCAAAAGCAAGTTTAATATTGAAAGTCTAAGAAATAGAAAAATGTGCACTTAGGTAAATTTGTGTAGGGATGCATACCGACAGTACTAACCATATAATAAAAAAATGTTAACTAAAGCAAACGGGTTAAGCTATAATATACATATTCATATAAATATACGAGGATACTTTATTATCACCTAGGTTAGGTGGTCTCAAATCATTGGCTTTCTCATCCAAGTGCATATAAACAATTCGGAATGTCATGCTGTTTGGATATGAGTTAACTATTGTGCAAAATACATAGTTATATAACTAACAATTTATAAAGAAATGGAATGCAAAAAATTGCTTAATAGATTAACCTGGAATGCAAAAACTTGCTTAATAGATCAACCCGCACAGCTTTAGTTGTCGGTGTTAGAAAAAATTAAGAAAAAAAATATAAGAAAAATGTCATAATAATGAGACAAGAATTGAATTCAGATAAAGAAATAAATCATCTCAATCTAAAACTTTAAATATCTAAAACTTTAAAGATATTGAGTTTATAGATTTTTTTTATATATATTATTTGTGGACTTAACACGAGTATTTCACTTACAATTGACCTTCATCACCACAAACCATCGATTTGATATCACTTGTTGAAAAAATTGAAAAAAAAAATATTAAAGAGATCAAATAAGAATCAGACAAAAATCAAACCCATATAAAGAAATCAAACAATAAAATTCTCTCCATAATTAGATAATAATATAAAAAAAGAATATTATAA
>Ga0123340_1000608_pt1 | contig 25238 bp, 23 predicted proteins | sample SirMexnodulemix_FD_89961 | JGI IMG/M metagenome (GOLD analysis project Ga0123340, IMG submission 89961) | Root nodule microbial communities of legume samples collected from Mexico - Siratro Mexico nodule mix | ecosystem: Host-associated > Plants > Roots > Nodule | place: Mexico: Nepantla...
ATATTATTATAATTAATATTAATATTATTATTAATGTTAATATTATTATTGTTAATTATAAAAATCATAATCATAATAATAATCATAACAATCATAATAAGAATACTAATAATCATATTACGACAATCAAGTTGATCTACTCTATTAGTAAGGTAAGTTTGATATGTATATATGTGAGTTGGGTTCGATGTTCCTAAAGCTTGATACGAGTGTCTAAGCTCGTTTCTTTTAGAAAATGTTTTTAAAGAGCAAAAAATGAAACTACTTTATTTTGCAATGACTATTGAAATGATTTGATTATGGTTCAAATATGTGTAGATGATATTATATTTGGTAGTACTAATGAACTTCTTTGTAAATATTTCTCTAGCCTTATGCAGAAAGAATTTGAGATGAGCATGATGAAGGAACTCAAATTCTTCCTTGGTCTCAAAATCAAACCACTGGATGGTCAAACTTTCATCCATCAAACAAAGTATGTTAAAGAATTGTTAAAGACATTAAAGCTAAATGAAGTGAAGACTATGACTACCCCAATGCATCCTACAACATCTCTTGGTTTGCAAAAAGAGACTAATTCAGTGGATATCAATAGATATAGACAAATGATAGCATCTTTGTTGTACCTTACAACATTTAGACCAAACGTCATGTTTAGCGTCTGCTTATGTGCAATATTTTAGGTTGCCAAAAGGAAGTTCACCTTTCAACCATAAAAAGAATTCTAAGATATTTAAAAGGTACTATAAATCTTAGGTCTTTCTTATGAACGAAGACAAAATTTCAATTGCAAGGATATAATGATGTTGACTACGTGAGATAAGGTAGAGCAAAAGGGTACCAATGGAGCCTGTCACTTCATAAGAAGTACCCTAATTTCATGAATAAGTAAGAAGAAATGCATGATTGCTTTGTCCACAGTAGAAGTTCAGTTTAGTATATTTCAGCTACGCAATGTTATTCCCAATTGCTTTGGATAAGAAATCAACTTGCTAACTATGGCATTCTTGAAATTAATATTCCTATTTTTTTGTAATAATAGTGCTAGTATAAATTTGTTTAAAATTCCTAATTGGCATTGTGAAGTAAAGCATTTTGAGATTAAACATCATTTCACAACCGATCATGTCCATAAAGAAACTATTGATTTGCAATTTGTCTCAATAGATGATTAATTAATATATATTTTCAGAAAATCCCTTGTTGAAAAACATTTTAATTATTTAATCCTTTATTGAAGAATGAGTGATAACAATTTCTTAAAGTTATTTTTTTTTCTTTAAAATCTTTTTCCATTGAATGATGTGCATAGTACATAATGATCCCTTTTAGTGCAGTAGGCGATGTGAATAAATATGTTCTAGTTTATTATGTTCATTTGAAAAATTCATTTGAATATAAATTATTTCCTTTCTTGGTTTAAAGCAAAATATGTTTTCTAAAAATTGATTTCAGTTTTAACAATATTTCACAATTTTAAGGGTGTATTTTGGAAATTTTTGGAATTGAAACTTCCAGCTACATTTTCGTGTCCCTATTACTTGTTATAACACCTATGTCAAAATCAATGAATTCCCAAACCTTGATCGTCATCCTCACCCAACCTTAGAGTCCAAATTGATATTACCGAGTTTTTTTTTTTTTTAACCCTAGTTTCCTTATTTTCTTTCATCATAAACCTATGGCTTCTCCAAATCCTTTAAGTTTCAAGAAGTTTATTCCCTTCCAATTTGGTTGAATTAGTAAACTCCACTCCTTGTAATTATCATGTACCTACACCTTTAAAACATTGTCCAATATGAGAGTGTTATCATTGCTCAAGAAGTGTGTGATATAAATCAGAAATTGGATCACAAGTTTGTTGTGCTAAATCACAGTTCTATAGCTTCAACTATCTATGAACTCCCTTATTAAAGGATCTTTTTCAAAAGTCTCTGAACAGTAGAAGGCTTTGTATGAAGCATGACCTTCTACCTGACGTCCTATCTCTTCTAGCAATGATGTTTTCTACAATGAACCGTTTTCAATGATGACAAAAATAGGGAGACACAACTTTGAAAGTTGCGATACACGATGTTCAAGATGCTTTTTCTTTTGTGGTTAACAAGTTTTAGATAGATTTTGATTAGTTTTTTTGGTTATTGCTGTTTTAAGAGTTTCTCCTTTTGTTTTTGAGAATTATTTTTTGCAGTTTTGGTTTGTCCATTTTTTGGTGTTTTTTGGTTTGGGTTTTATGCAGAATTTCTTGCAAGTTTTGTTCTTTGAATTAAGTATTCTACGATTTGAGTGTGATGTTCGTTTTTTCTATCTAATAAAACCACAGTTATTTCCACTGCTTGCATATTTGATATTTATTACTCCTTTTATGGTTGTTGTTTATGGTTTTAAACTCGTAGTTTTTCTCAATATCAAAAAGGGGAGATTTTTAGACCAAGTGATTAATGAATCTGGTTTTTGTATACAAACTCTTCAGTTTTGGGTATTAGACAGTGAACCCTAGATTAAACAATCAACATTGGATTCGATGGTTAACTCTATTTTAGATGACCAACCTTGAACGAGACTGTGAATGCTGGATTAGGTGGTCAACAAGGCATTAGACAGTCAATGAAACATTAGATGGTCTAGTCTTTTATTTTGCATTGGACGATCTAGCCACTATGTTTAACTAGATAATGAAAACTGTTTTAGGTAGAGTTCAATAGGGGATGAATTGAACTTTCAAAATTTTTTGTAAATATTGTTTAAAATATTGAAAGGAAAAATGAATTCTCTCAACTGAAATGGTTTACTATGAGTTTAGTAACAACACAGCAGAAAAACAATCAATTGAAAAATGAAAACAATCAATTATATGTTCTTCAACAAAAATTCAACCAGAGATAGTAATCAATTGAGTTTGCAAAATAGTGAATTTAAATTTTTCATATTCTTGCAGGAAAAATTCAATCAATTGATTTCCTTAACAATTAGCTAAATTTTTTAGAAAATCAACAGCCGCACAAAATCAGTTGATTAAATCATAGAATTAACATATTGATTTTATCAAAATTATTGAATTGTGCAGAATGATCAAGAAATAATAAGTTGTCACAATCAACAACAATTCATGCAAATTAGATCAGTCGTAGTACAAAAATTGAGTGCAATACAGTTAAATAAAAAAAATAGTTAGTGCAGTACAGGAAAAATACTAAGTTAAATTGTAAAAATAGTTGATTGATTATTTGTTCAGAAATATAAATTATGCAAAAATTGGAACATGATTAAAGATCAAGGAAAGAGAGAGCAAAAATACAGGATTTTATATCGGTTCATTCTTCCTAAAAGCTACATCTAGTTCTCGCCAACAAGCAAAGAAATTTCACTCAAAATCACAATGTACAATCAATACATTCAAGAACCTTACTTGAATCTTGGAAAATCACACAAATCAGTGTGCAACACCCTACTGCACTTCTACAAATATAAACCCTATACAAGTGTCGACCTAACACACCTTACAATAAAGAAAATTGAATAGTAAACACTCCTGCAACCACAACAACACTGATCAGATGAAAATAAAGGATTGCAATGGACTTCCTTGAATTGAAAACTAGTAGAAAATAATACAACGCAGTCACAGTTTAGGGAATGGGCTCCAAGATTCACTTTCTTGGTTCCTCTTTATTAAAAATACACTTATTTCTCAAAGTTTGCTATCAATTTTCATTTTACAATGTTCTCAATATGTTTCTCTTACACTATATTTTAATTGTGTTTAAAACAATTGTAAAAACTAGTTAACAAAATTAATCAATTGAAAACCTTCTTAAATCGATTGATTTTGCTAACAGGAATTTCAACTAAATTTGGAAATAATGTCGTAGTCGTCTAGCTGTTACTATTACTGCCAATGTTGCTTTCTCTATTTTTTGATACCTCTGTTATGGCCCTTGTAGCACTTTGCCAACGAAGTAGATTGTTTTCTGTGAATCCTCAATTTCCTACACGAGTGTCGTGCTGATGGTGTTCTCGGTCACCACGAGATATGTGGATGTCGTGGCACGAGTCTACTTAACACTCGTGGATTCGAGAGGTATTTCTTTAATTTGAGAAATACCTCTTGATAGTTTTCTGTCCATAGGAAGCGTTCACTCTTTCGGAGGCACTGGAAGTATGAGAACCCTCGATCTCCTCCCTTTGAAAGAAATCACGACAGTGCTGCCATTCTCCCAGTTAGGTGTTGTACTTTCTTTACATTAACCGGAATCCTCATATTGATGATGGCTGATCATTTATCCGGATTTGCTTCGATCCCTCTTTTGGTTAAGTGGAATCTGAGAAATCTTCCTGCCTTTACTCCAAAAACATATTTTTCAAGATTAAGTTTGAGGTGATACTTATTGATTGTCTTGAAGAACTGTTCCAGATCTGCATGATACTTTTCGAACTCACGAGAGGTCACCACCATGTCATCCACATATGCCTGCACGATCCTTCCTGTTAAGGGCTCCAAGATTTTATCCATGAGCCTTTGATAGGTGGCATCAACATTCTTAAGGAAGAATGACATTACTTTGTAGTAGCAATTGGTTGTTTCGGTCATGAATGCGGTTTTGTCCTCGTCGATGGGGTGCATTTGGATTTGGTTGTATCCTAAAAATGCATCCATAAAGTTAAGCATGGAGCATCTTGATGCACTGTATACCAATATGTTTATACTCGACAAGGGGTAAGAGTCTTTAAGGCAACCATTGTTTAAGTCGGTAAAGTCGACACACATTCTCCATATTAGCCAACCATTTCGGGTATTATATTTCCACCTTGATAAGCTTCTGGGCTTCCTCTCATATCGCATCCCTCTTTTCTTCACTTACCTTTCTCTTTCTCTATTTGATCGATTTAGCATTCGGATTCAATGTCAAATTGTGGCATGGGAAATTTGGATGAATGCCTAGCATGTTAGACCACATCCACGCTAAGGCATCGATGTACTTTTGCAAGACCAAAAGTAAATCCTCTTTCTACCTTTCACTTAATTTCGCTCCGATTCTCAACGTCCTTCCCTCTGGTAGTTGCACTTCTTTGACTCCCCCAACAGGCTTTGAGTCGTGCTTCTTGTATGATGGCTCGGCCTTAGTTTCCCAACTGTTGATTTCCATCATTGAGGGGAGGGCGTATGACCCTCTCCGATTGCGTAGGTTATTTTCTTAACACTTTCGGGCCACCTTCTGATCCACTTTCATGGTGACTACTCTTCCCTCTGTCATGGGGAACTTCATTTTCATGTGTGATGTTGACAAAACCGTCCTCAATCGGTTTAAGCTTGGTCATCCTAGAAGTAAATTATAACAGGAGGAAGCATTTACTACCATGTACTTTACCATGATAGTTCGAGCTAGAGTTTCGTCAGTAAATGTTGTCCTTAGCTCCACCCATCCTCTAACTTCCACATGCTCGCCTGAAAATCCTACCAAATCTCCATCATACCTTTGTAACTATTTTCTTGGTAACTGCAGTCCTACAAAGTTATCCCAAAACATGACATTGTAAAGCTGCCTTGGTCAATTAAAACTTGGTGAATGTTCCGCCCCATCAAAACTACCGAGAATGTTATATCAGCCACTCCCGTTAGTGGTGGTTCCTTTACCACTATAAGTATTGCTCGAGAGTATCTTTTCCTTGCCTAGTTTGTCACTCCTCCACCTGCAAAACCTTCGATGATGGTGTTGAGACCTCCCATGGTGGGTCTTTCATGTTGTTCCTCTGTTGGGTTGTCTTGTGCTACACCCCTTTAGACTCTTTGAGATGGTTGTAAGTATTCGTTCAAGCCTCTGTCTTGAGCTGATTTCGACAACTGTGTAGTAAGGGTGTATCAATTATTGGTGTCGTGCCCCTTTGCTCGATAGAAGTCACACCATGCATTGGTGTGATAACCAAGTATCCTATTGGTGGGAACAGGGAATCTCAGCCTGGTGGTCACCTGCGGATCCTTTAGAATCTTCTTCTTTGATATGGCGAAGTTGGGACAAATAGTCCTCATTCTTCCAGCAAATGGAACTTCCCCCTGCTACGTCTTGAGGACCTATATGGTATGCAGCGACACTCATCTCTTAGAAATGCCAGACGGGCTATATCTCGTCTCAGCATGTCCCCTTGGTGATGAGATTTGACAAGCGGGCGTCATTGTTCAACTCTCTTTTGCTTCATCACTTCTTTCGCCTCTATGTGGGTGGTTACTCTTCGGCACAATTCTGTAATGGTTTCGGCATTGTCTTGGAGTAGAGACTTGCTTTAATAAACATCTCCTCATTCAAAGAATCTATCATAACCATAATTTCAGAAAATCGGTTAAGATGGCCACGAAGCGGTCCTCCCTTCTGTTGACGTATATCGAACAGATCTACCAACTTTGGGGATTTGACCTGATTGCGAATTGTTGGAGGAACAGTTGGGTGAAAGTCTGGAATGAGTTTATTGTGCCATATGGGATCCTGCTAAACCATTGTAATGTTGTTCCCGTGAGGGTGCCTACAAACATTTTGCAGGGGATGACATCAAAACCTTCAAAAATTAGCATTTGGGCCCCAAAAGCCTTAAGGTGTGCCTCGAGATCCCCTATCTCGAATAAGAAGCCATCTTTGGGACCATGAAATGTGGTGGCACTTGCTCCGTCATGATTTTCTGTGTGAAAGGTTGGTGATCATCAATCACTTGAGATGCCCGCAAGGGTCCCTAATTTGGATTGACTGGTTGTTCCCTAAGTATTTGTTGTAGCTCTTCATTAGCTTTATGCAATTCTACATAAGCTTTTAAAGCTTCCTCAATCTAATGCCATGCCTTGTCAACTTCTTCTCTCAGCCGCTCTAGCTTAGTGTGAGCTTCTTCCTTTTTTCTCTCCCGTCTTTCGATTGCTTTCTAAATTCTTTATTACTTTGTTGCAACACCGTCATAGTCTCCAAGATTTCCTGAAAGGTTGGTGTATCCCTATTCCTCCCATTGGGTGTAGGTTGTCTATTTTTTCTCATTTTCGGAGGGTTTCTTTCAAAGGTGTCCCGCTCAAGGTTTCTCTTTTAGGGTGGGAGTAGGAAAATTTTACCTACCCCATGGTGGGCGCCAATTTACTCTAGCCACTAAGATTTTTTATCGCTCTTGACTAGCCCAAGTAAAAGTTATTTTTCTACCACTCCAGTGCCTTGTATTTATATCTTTTCATCGATATATTTCAATATCAAATTTAAACCCAATGTTAAATCTTAACAATCCAACAGAAACGTCCATAATTGAGTATCAATTGTAGAGAGCATCATTTTATTTGAGCTTTTTTATCTGACTCCTGGTAAATGTACTGGACCTCTGAATTGGGCCGTGACCAAATTCATGATAGACGTATATTCGTTCAACTTTCATATTATAAATAGACTATTTCCCATAACTTGAAATCTTACTTTGAGCCCATAATTCTCCGGTGACTCATACGGGACAAAAACATATTTAAACCTTAATTTGTTATTATTATTATTAACCATTTAAACCAAATCTATATATTGTAAAGTATTCTTTTCCATAACTGAATTTATAAGTATTTTTACCGATTAAAATAATTTATTACTTATTTTTTAAAGTCGTATGCATGCGACGTCATGAAGAAAATATCACTTGTTAAATTAATTTGATTTCAATCATCAAAAAATGTCATAATGAATTGAATTTGATGTTAACGCCTTTGTCGGGATACACACTAAAAGATAATAATGCTCTAAATTTTCTGATCCATTCCATAAGAAAGAAAAAACTGGCAGCTAATATTGCGCTCAAAAACTTCCAAATGACTTTATTAACAATGGGTCACGTCGACCTCAGCGAAATGGAAAATATACCGTTATATGCACACTGGCATGCACATTTTTCCATTTTGAATGGAATTTTGTAATTAAGAAACTATTAATAACTGTTTCGGAGTTTAAGTACAAAAGAGTAGAAATTAATAAAGTCAATAGTTACTGTTTGTTTAGTGGAAATTGAATTTTTCGTCGGTCAAAAAAAAGTAGAATTTATTAGTTACTTATGAAAACAGTGAAATTTCCATGAGGAAAGTGGAGTCCACTTCAAGGAAATATGAAAAGAGTGAAATTTCCATTTTTTTTAATTTATTATTTTTTTTTGAGTTTGTGGAGTTCTTAAGTTATGAGATATGATTGGAATGTTCAGGATGAGGTCCACGTGTACAAATTCTTCACCACTCGAGTTACTAAGAATTCTAAAGTTATAAAAATAATAAAAAAATTCACTAGATATTTCTTTGTGGTAGTAGTGTGTATTTATAAGATTTTGTTTATCTAAGAGTGAAGCTAGACAGGAGAGTCTACTTAATTTTATTTATTTTTTTTTTTTTTGAGTTTGTGGAGTTCTTAGTTATGAGATATGATTGGAATGTTCAGGATTAGGTCTACGTGAATTAAAAAAATCACTATATATTTCTTTTTAGTAGTAGTGTGTACTTATAAGATTTTGTTTATTTATTGAAGAGTGAATCTAGACCGAAAAAATTACACCTTTTGTTTTATTGATTTGATAGATTAGTAAAATTTGATTATAACTCCAATACACAACCAGGAGGTCATTGACTGACACTACAGAAAAATGTGTCATCCTCCTTAATGATCGGAATATACTTTTCCAATCTGCGTATTCCAAAGCGAATAACTATAAAAAGAATTTGGATAAGTAATTTGATAAGTAAATGGATGGTTGTACGAATAAAGTTTGAATGTTGATGAGCAATTTATTCATTTTTTATTTTGTTATTTTGACGTAATATTTATTATGTGCTAAGTATATTATGAAAAAAAAGTGTAATATTAAAGAAGAAAGTGTTAAATTGTGTATTAATAATTTTTTTAATTCTTTAAAATATTGACTCAGAGTATATGGTTAGATGCAATTTTGATTTGATAGATGAATTGTAAAATTTTTTCAAAAATTTAGTTTGGGAAAACCTTTCCTTTTCTAGTTAGATGAAGTTTTACAACATGCATCATTTAAGAATAAAAACGATTTATACACAATTTATACGATAACTTTTAGTACTAGTTTGTGTATAAAAATATATTAGGTCTAGTTCTTGACTAATTTAGTAAATTTTATTAAAAAGATTAATGATACGAAGATACAAATGAATATTATTTGAATTTTAGTCATTTTTATCTAAAATAATTTAAATATTATTTAAATAAAAAGTCACTTACGGATATTATTTTAATTTTAACCAGTGTTTAGAAAAAATTTATTGTTAACATTCACAAAGTTTTGCTTACAAGATAAAAAAAATCTTACCTGTTAGGTGAACACTTATCATTAAATCAAAAACTATAATCAATTATAAAATATAACTCTTTTTATTTATTTTTTAATAATTGTCTCACTAAAAATAAAATTCTTTGATTATGAATCAACGCATCTAGCCTACCGAACATTTATGCAGCCTGCAACCATCTTACACTTGCCAGAGGGTGGCTTCTTACATGATTCTTCCTTGTTGTGTTAGGGGTCCAACCAAAAACTATAACCAATTATAAAACACAACTCTTTTTATTTAATTTTTAATAATTGTCCCACTAAAAATAAAACTCTTTCATTATGAATCAACGCATCTAGCCTACCGAACATTTATGCAGCCTGCAACCATTTTACACTTGCCAGAGGGTGGCTTCTTACATGATTCTTCCTTGTTGTGTCAGGGGCGCTGTATCCATCATCCAAGGCAGGAGGGCTTCTAGAGGTTACGCAAAAGTTGCACACACGTTGTTCACCAAACAATAACCTCAAAGAACAATTAGATGTTTTGTTTTTGAAATATATTGAATTTGCTTTATATCAATTTTAGAAGTAATATTTGATAATATTTAATCATGTGCATATATGTGCAACTAAATCTTTTCCAAGACTTGGTTAAATATGTTTTTTCTCATGGCAAACTATAATTTTATTTTTATATTTTTAATAATTTTTTTAAAACCTTTTTCAAATAAATTTTCATTTTTTTTTTGTTTCTAAAACTTATATAAAACACTTTACATGAAAGTTCAAATCACTATCTTAATTGCTTTTAAGAAAAAATAAAATAAATGAAAAAATTATAAAGGATGAAAAGTTGAAGAAAAATTATTAATGACTAACCAAAAAGTTCAAAGATTTATTAGAGACTAAAAGTATATCTAAGTTATTGTTTTTTTTTTTCAAAAAAAAATATCTTCTATAAAATTGTTGTTGTAAAATTTGAATGAGTGACATTAGAAATTTAGTGATTAAAATATCATTAGCTATATAATCGTAAGAATAACAACCCTAAACAAATAAATTACTCTTTTCTTGTCATTGAGATGATCTGGCCAATTTAACATTTTTAACATATATCATTTGCTAAAATATATGAATATATTATACTGATACAAAAGTAATCTAATTCGATAAAAAAAATCATTTATTTAGATTTCTTTTATTAGCAACAAATAAATTAATTAAAATAAGCTGTGCGTTCTAGAAATGTAATATGCATGTTTTTGACTCCTATTTAATTTGCGTTAAACAAAAGATTGAGTAGAAGAATTTAAACTATCAAAACTTATATTCCAAGTATTTGTTGCATTTTACAAAGTTCAGAATTTTGATATAAGGTCCCACACCCTATTTGCAAGCATAATATTTTTAACCCTGTTATGAATGTAGACATCTTATCCCACGACTTTAATTCGAGATACTGCAAATCCTAAATTCTAAACTTATCATTACACCTCTTTTAACTAGATTCACTTTGTAGGTAAATTATCTAGAAGAAAACTCTCGAGCCTAAGTATTGTGCTTTTAGTACAGTCCATTAGCTCCATAGTGTTTTGAATACACCACTATTTTACCCCTCGATAGGATTTTGCAGCACAAGGTAAGTTGATCTAACAATAAGTTGGCCATCCCTTCTTTTCCACAAACTCTTTTATCATTACAGGTTATTTCCAAGGTTTGACTAGTCACTAACTTCATAAGTCGTTATTCCATTTTAGTTTCCGATGCCAATCTAGCACTTCTTCATGGTATCCTGCAGGCCCATATTCCTTCACGCCACTCACTCCATGCCACTCACTCTTGTCTTTTATGGTTTTATCTTTGGAGTTTGAAGTGACATCTAAGTCTTGGAAAGCAATTGGTTAATGGTTCATTACCAACCCATATATCCTCTAGAATTTTTTTTATTTTTACCTTACCCTCTAGAATTTTTTTATTTTTACCTTACCCTAATTTTCATTTTGTAGCGGTTACCTCACTGTCCTTTCCCACAACTTTTGCAACATCTCTCCACCACCATGATTCACTCTTGTCTCTCAAGTTCATTTTTATTTTCTCCTCTATACCATTCTTCGATTAAACAATCTCTTTCCACACTCCCATATCTTCTTCTCCTAATTTCAATGTCCGCTTTTCTAATAATGCAACATTAAACTTCTCTATATCCTTTATTCCCAACTCCCTTCTTCCTTTGGCCTACATAGATTCTCTCACCTAATTCAAGCTATCTTACTCACCTCCGATCCCCACCTCAAAATGTTTCTTTGTAATTTTATGATATCTTTACATATACTCTTTTGCGGCTTTAAAGATAAATAGATAATAAAGTGGTAAGACTGAAATGACAGATTTTATAAGACATGTTGTTCCAACTAAAATTAGCGTCCTCCCTCTCCACATGGATAACATTTTTTTAATTTTTTCTAACACTTTCTACCAAAACTATTTTTTTTTTCTAGGATTCTCTCCTACTTTCGACTCTAAATACTTAAAAGGAATTGACATATGATTACAATTTAATATGTAGCATAGTTATCCAAATATAACGGAATCTAACCTTGTCTTCTTAGCATTATTTTTGTGGAAATTAACCCTTAAACTCGACACCATTTCAAAACACCTCAAAATACTTTTTATTGCCAAAATGTTGTCAGCCTTAGCCTCACAAAAAAAGTAAGATATCGTCTACAATGTAATAAGTTTATCAAGACTTGATTATTCTCTGTCTTAACTCCTTAAAGTAGTTGTTTCTTTACTGTTGCTCTAACCAACCCAGCTAGGTCCTCCACCACTAGTAAAAACAAGAATGGTTCCATAGGATCCCTACACTACAAGAAAAAAGTTATTTAGTAATCAATTTTTAGCTATCAAATGGAATGTTTGTTAATTGTGATCAAAATAGTCACCAAATTAGATTTTGGTTGCAAAATAACTACAAAATAGATGTAATGATTGAATTTAGTGATCAATTAAGTTAAGATAATTGATATCTAACATTAGCTACCAAGGTTTTAGTGACCTATGCCATTAGATTTTAGATTAGTCTCTAACTTAATTAGATACCAATTTAGAATCTAATGGCATAGGTCACTAAAATCTTGGTAGCTAATGTTAGATACCAATTATCTTGACTTAATTGGTCACTAAATTCAATCATTACTTCTATTTTTTAATTATTTAGCAATCAAAATCTAATTTGGTGACTATTTTGGATACAACTAGCAACAATTTTATTGGATAGCTAAAAATTGGTCTCTAAATAGTTTTTTTCTTGTAGTGCTATGACCTCTTGTAAGTCTAATTTATTATGTAGGACTTCCATTGACCAATATAGATAATGAAGTTGACTCCAAATAAGCCCTTATCCATTTACTACAAAATCCCAGCCTACTCATCATGTAACTTCGAAATTACTACTTCATTGAATCATAGGCTCTCTCATAGTCGCTTTTTAATATATCTACCTTCTTTCTTTTCATTCTACACTCTTTTACAACCACGTTTGCTACTACAATATTTTCAAGGAGTCTCATTCCTTCAATAAATGTTGACTAAGAACTATCAATGATTTTGCACAACACTCTTTTCATCCTGTTAGCTAATACCTTTGAGATTGCCTTATAAACACAACCAATCAATGAGATGGGTCTAATACCTTTGAGATTGCCTTATAAACACAACCAATCAATGAGATGGGTCTGAAGTCATCTAATGAAATTGGGTTGTCTTTTATAGGTATTAATGTTATGAAATATGTATTGCAACCCCTAAGTATTTCACTGTATTTATGGAAGTGTTGTACAACTCTAACAAAGTCATGGTCCACAGTTTCCCATTAACAAATTGGAAATTAAATTCATTGGGCTTTTAACTCTTATCACTACGACATTGACTTACAACTTCCTTTATTTCCAAATTAGTTATTATGCTTGTTAGCCCATTATTATCCTCCTCTGTTACAGTAGGGATCACAAAATTACCCAGCTTCATGATACTAACTCCCTTTTCACAAAATTTCTCCCCAAAACATTCTTGCACCTGTTTCACCTTAATTGGTTGCTTACACTAATTACCCTGAATCTCAACCTTCTTTATCTAACTATTCATTCTCCTCACCCTAATGCTAGCATGATTTTTTTTTAATTAGTATGTCCCTATCCGATCCACACATATATCTCGCTTTCTGCACTAATATGGAATTCTCTTTGTTAGCTAGCACTTTTAATTGACTAAATAATTCCGTCCGCTCACTCCTCTTTCCTTCATCTAAGTTACTTACGTTGTTCAAATTGTCCAGTTCTTCAATCTGCCCAATTATTTGATGTTTAATTGTACTAAAATGCCCAAATACCTCTCTATTTCAATGTTTTTGATGACCTTTTAACTTTTTGAATTTTTGCTTCAATACTACGACACTGTTTCCCGTCCCCGTATAAGAATTCCATCAAGTTTTAGCCGATTGATTAAAGTCTGGGGTTTGACACAAAACGTACAAAGTCCTAAAAGGATTAGGGCTCAATCTATTTGTTTAGGTTTTAATACTAAAACACAGTGATCTGAAACGTGGCTTAAAACCTAGTCATTTGTCCATCCACTCCATAGTAATCAAAATCCTATCAATCCTGCCTTGTGCCAATAGTTCTAAATCATGTGTACTTTCCTCTACTAAGGAACATCAAACAATTCAGTCCTATTTATGAACTCATTAAACCCTATCATTTCTCTTTTTGTCAGTCCCCTCTAGGTTCACCCCTTTCCTCTCATTTATCTTTATAACTACATTAAAATCTCCTAAAACACACCACAACTTACAATTTTCTTGTGATTTGATCTTGATTATTTCCTCCCACATTACCTCTTTATCTTTAAGGTTACAAGAAGAATATACATTCAAAATATGAATTGGGACTAGTTGATTGTTGTTACTCATCCTATAATTACCAACAATTCCTATAACACCCTCTTCTATAATATAGTATTCTTATGACAAGTAAAACATGATTTGTGCCACATAATTAAAATTTCCCTTAACCATTAATTTCCTCTTTATGCATCTAGTCAATGTTATTATCCTCATAGATTGTAACGTTTTTCTTTATGTTATTATGAGGTGAACTTTGTACCCATTTATAATCTCTAGTTGGTGTGAGATCTCTAACACACTCCTCTCACGCTCTCATGTCGAGAATACTCAACTCGAACGTGAAACTTATATGTAAGGGTGGTCCAATAACTGGTGGCCTGATATGCCCAACATTCTTGCTAGGTAGGCTCTGATACCATATTATGAGGTAGACTTTAAACTTAACTCAACCTTACAAAACAGGTTTGTAAGGTAAGATTTGCACCCATTTATAAACTATTGAAAGACTTCATCTCTAATCGATACGGGATCTCCAACATATGCAATCATCTATTTAGATATAAAACAATCTATTTCTTCTATCTAAATTAGAAAAATTTAAAAGAGGATATAATTACATTTCATCCGTTCTTGATTGTTATGATTCGAAAATATACTTTAACTAAGGTTCATCAAAAAGACAACTAACTTGAAATAATTCTATAATATATGAAAATATGATACAAAAATGCATAAAAATATTATATCTATATGTAACTAAATATTTCTATTTATATACTATCATCATCTTGTTTATATAATTACAGTAAAAATGATAAGCGTTTGAGTTTCTAACTTACAAAAAAAATGGAGCTGTGTAAAAGTCCTATTAGAATTGTATGATAGGTAAAAAAACGTCTCTTAAATCTGACACTTTAACAGTGTAAGTATCAAGGAGAGGTCATTGTAGAAACCTGTGTGACATTCATTTTGACAAATGTGGCACTCTCAGTATATGTACCATCTGCTAGATAATACCTGCGTTTCATTTATTGTATATTGCATTGAGATAATATCCTTTCAAAACGTCATGTAACGAATTCGAGTGATTTGAGTTAATGTCATGGTTTGAACTTGCAATATTATATATCTATTAGTACTGTGAGGCAATGGCATAAAGCATAATCGAGGCTTTTACATGATTACCAAACAGGTTACAGTATTCCTAACCGTACCTAACTGCGTTAATTTTCAGGTTGCGTCCTTTACTGGGGAAAAACAAGCAGTGTCTGAATACAGCAAATTTCTCGTAGAAGCTTACGTAACTGGCGTTCATGAAGGTTATGTTGCTGGCGTGGCCCTTGGCACTGTTACGCTTCTTGTTTTCAGTGGTTATGCTTTGGCAGTGTGGTTTGGCTCAAAGATGATAATGGAAAATGAAAAAAAGTATAATGGGAGCACGGTGTGCTCAATGTCAGTGCTTCTTTGTTAACTGCTTAAATGTCAGTAAGCATCATCTTAATGTATTTATGAACTAAACTTAATTTATATTACATGTTCTTGGATTTGTCATATCTTAGGTCTCTTGGGGAGGCATCCCCTATCATGAGTGCATTTGCTGCGGGTCAAGCTGCAGCTTACAAAATGTTTGAAGCAATTGCGAGGAAGCCTGATATAGATATGCTTATGATCCAAATGGGAAAATGTTAGAGGATATTGAAGGTGAAATAGAGTTGAGAGATGTTTGTTTCAGTTATCCACCGAGGCCTGAGGAGTTGATACTCAATGGTACAAGTGTTGCACTTGTGGGACAAAGCGGAGGTGGAAAATCCACGGTTATCAGTTTGATAGAGAGATTCTATGATCCTCAAGAAGGTGAAGTTATTGATGGCATTAACCTGAAAGAGTTTCAGCTTAGGTGGATGAGGGGGAAAATTGGCCTTGTTAACCAGGAGCCAGTGTTGTTTGCATGAAGCATGAAGGATAACATTGCATATTGGAAAGGAGAGAGCCACAATTGAAGAGATAAGATCAGCATCTGAACTTGCAAATGCTGCGAAATTCATTAATAAACTGCCACAGGTCCAGAGACTGGATTTGTTATTGCATAGAAATTGTTAGAAACTTTTAATTTTACATTGACAAGCTTGCAGGGATTGAACACAATGGTAGGTGAAGAAGGAACTCAACTCTCTGGTGGACAGAAGCAGCGCATTGCCAAAGCGAGAGCAATCCTAAAGGATACAAGAAGCATGCTGGCAGTTGGCTTTGATTATTCTTGTCTTGATTCCCCTTATTGGTGCAAATGGCTATGTTCAAACGAAATTCGTGATGGGGTTCAGCAAAGATGCAAAGGTAAGTTGTTTTTTGTTTTTTCCATTGCCATGCATTGTTTAAATTGCTAGAAATTGTTTATTTAGTCATGGATTCTGGTACAGGTGATGTACGAGGAAGCAAGCCAAGTTGCTAAAGATGCAGTTGGAAATATAAGAACAGTAGCTTCTTTCTGTGCTGAAGATAAGGTCAAGGAATTGTATAGGAAGAAATGTGAAGACCCTATATAAACAGGGATATGGCAAGGGTTGATCAAGTGGATTAGGATTTGGGGTTTCATTTTTCTTAATATCTGGTATCTATGCAACTAGTTTCTATGCAGGAGCCAGACTAGTGGCCCCTGGAGAAACATCATTCTCAGAAGGTTTTCGGGTACAGAATAATTTTTCCGTTATTAACATATTATGAAAAAAAAAAAAATGAGTTCTACTTGTCAACACTGCATATTTCCTTCTTGAACATGAAAAAATTTTACGTTCCCAATTCAGGTGAAATCACACTTGATGGTGTACCAGTTGGGGAGTTACAACTGAAGTGGTTTAGGCAGCAAATGGGTTTTGTAAGCCAAGAGCCAGTATTGTTCAATGACACTATTCGTGCTAACATTGCTTATGGGAAGGGAGGTGAAGCAACTGAAGCAGGAATCATAGCAGCTGCAGAACTAGCTAATGCCCATGCATTTATTAGTGCCTTACAACAGGTAATTTTAACAGATAAATATATGTGATTTTTCAGTCAACTTTAAAGTTTTACTTCATTACTATATGACATTTAATGATATTCTTTATTATCTAAATTACTAAATGAAGTTTCAAAATATGATTATTTATTCAACAGTACAAAGAGTAGCTAATGCAAATCCACACCACAGATTAAGCAAAAGAAATAGAAAGAAATGAAAGATAGTAATACCTGAGATTTTGTACGATTGCACAAAAAAGAAATACAGAAGGATGAAGAATGCTACCGGAGCTAGGTCCTACAGAACAAGCCGACAAGGTTCTCTATCCATCAAGCAACAAAACCGAATACCCACTCCACTCCCCACACATGATACTAAATAATGAAAAATACTGTCACAGTCTCTCTCTCCCTCCTCTAATAACTACTTTTCGTACTCATGCCATCAGTTTATTAAGGAGTGTGCATTTACGTGTTTAACCAGAATTATGATCAATAATTATTACCTTTAATTATTTGTTTTACTGTTAATTATAACAAAGTTATTATGGATAAAAAGATATCTAAAGAATGAGATTATGTATTATACTTCATATTTTATAAAAAAAAATAGAGCAATAGAGCAATAATGTATTAGAGCAAAAACATATTCATCGGAAAAAAAGTCTATTGTGCTTTCACTTTTTCTCTCTCTTTTAGAAGAAAATTAAAATATTATTTGTCTTCTAATATCAAATTGGTACCAGAGCTATAATGAGTTTGATCAATAACTTGTCACTACCGCACTGACAAATATGACAAATTATGACAATTAGAGCATCCAGATGAGAGCCCTTCCTGAATCTCAAAATGCTCGGGAGGTGGTACAAAAAGGTATTGAAGAACCAAAAAACACCACAGGATATTCTAAGGCCCAAAACACAACGTTAAAAGAGATACGATATAAACATTAGGCAGCTTTGTACATGTTGTATAGAGATGTTGATGAGTCCTTTTTTGAGAAGATTGCTGGTGCATTAACTTCAAATAAGCTAGGAAAATCTTGGAAAAAGTGTTCAAGTGTGTCAACCAAGTTAAGAAAATGCGTCTTCAAACTCTATAAGGTGAGTTGGAGGACATGAAGATGAAGAATTCAGAAGATGTATCTAGTTACATTAGTCGTGTACAAATAATAGTCAATCAACTCAAACACAATGGAGAAACCCTCACGGATGCAAAGGTTGTGGAGAAAATTCTTCGACCATTGACTGATGACTTTGAAAATGTTATGCATACAATCGAGGAGTCAATAAATTTTGTAGAAATGACCATTGATGATCTCGAGGGTTTTCTTGAAGCATATGAACAACGAAAGAAGAAAGAGAAATACAAATTCCTGGAGGAAGCCTTACAAACAAAAATGACCACCAAGGAGGACAAGGTCATGTATGCACAACACAATCAAGAAAGAGGATGCAGTTACGGTTGTAGCAGAGATCGTGATAGTGGAAACAACAACAAAGAGAGAGGACAAATGAACCAGCAAAACTGGCATGGACGAGACCATAGTCGTGGAATAGGTGATCATTCTAATCGTGCAAATGTTGAATGTTAAAACTATGGAAAGTATAGACATTATGCAAAGGATTGCTTCGTCAAGAAGAAAGTGAAAGATGAAGGGATCGTCATGATGACCAATGAAGGCATCACTATGGACAATGAAATGTGTGGTATCTAGACATTGGTACTAGCAATCATATGTGTGGGCACAAACATCTCTTTATTGATATACAAAGGGGTAGAAGATGGACATGTGTCTTTTGGAAACTCAACGAAGGTTCCAATCAAGGCCGAGGAAAAATATTTTTTTCCAAAAAGAATGGAAAATCAAGTACTATAGAGGACATGTGTTATGTGCTTGACTTAAAAAATAATATTCTTAGTATAAGATGATTATTGGAGAAAGGATGTATGGTTTTTATGAAATACTAGATGTTGCACTTGAAGGAAAAACATGGTTGAGTGCTTGCACACGTTGAGATGATAAAGAATCAGATGTTCAAACTCAATCTAAAGATAAAAACGCTTTCTCTTAGGCATGAAGAGAAAGTTGAGGATGAAGAAGTTCGTAACACATCAAAAGCATTAGAAGCCTAGAGAAGTTCCAAAGAATCAAGCACAATTTATGGTTCACGTGATTAAAGATGATATTTTGAATCCTCCACTTGATGAAGATAGTGGTGTGGTTGTTTCAGAAAAGGATATATACAATCAAACATTGAATTTCACGGTTACTAATTTAGGCTGGAAGGATGATGAATTTGAACCTGTAACTTTAATAGCAAAGTCAGTTAAGGAAGTTATTGGTAGGTGTACACATATTGTTGATCTATCTACACCTTATTTGTCTTTAAGCATTCCTCTTGCAACTTCAAGAAATAAGAGAGAGATAGAAGATGCCAATGAAATTTTAAGGTAGACCAAAATTGTAGAATTTTAATCATAGGATATTGGCAACCAAAACAAGAACTTGTCACTTAATGTTTCCAAAGATAAAGGGTATCTACGTTTGAATCACCTAATTTTCAAGGAAGGCATGAAAATTTGAGAGTGGTTACTGAAATTAATAATGTTTCAACCTCATGTATGGTTTGGTCAAATGGTAAGCATTCATTTACTAAAATGAAAAGTACTTCAAGTAAAAATCTTTTGAAGAGGATGAAAGTGAGAAAAATCATTGGTCATAGTTACTTAATTAGTCAATCTATAGATATGCTATATTTACATACCGGAAAGGATGAAAAGGTTTGAGTTTAGGAGAAATTTATTACCATTAAACACAAAAATCATAAGTTTGTTAAGGAGTGTGCATTTTTGTTTAGCTTGAATGATGGTCAATAATTATTACCTTTATTTATATGTTTTAATGTTAATTGTAACAGAGCCATTATGGATAAAAAGATGAATATGAAGAATTTATTATGAGATTATATATTGTACTTCATATTTTCTAAAAAATAAAACAATAATGCATTAGAGCAAAAATATATCCATCATTCAAAAGTGTATTGTGCGCTTACTTTTTCTCTCTATTCAAGAAGAAAGAAGATATCATTTTGTCTTCAATTAGTATTCTTTCTAACATACCCCCTTCCCCATCTTGAGTTGTGGCTCAATTCATGGATGAGAGGCTCATTAGGCTCATTTACTCTTTGGACCCATTAATGTCCACCTCTAGAAGAATTGTCTTCTCCTGAATACTCAATCCCTGAAATTGACTTCTTAAAGAAATCTCAATTTTGCAAAGGAACCTCTGTTACTGTCTTTCCCTTCCAATGAACCAACCGTTGGCTAACTCGCTCTCCTCTAAATAATGCTTGTTGAAGCCAATACTAAACTAGAATTGATGAATTCCACATTTTCATCTTCATCTTTATAGTTATCCACTCTTTTTTCTCTAGTAAGGAAAAACGGGGTGGGTCCTTCAAGAAGGTGGCAATTTCAAATGATAGTTAACTTCTTGGTGTTTGACTTTCCTAACACGAATTGTGGATTGTTGTGCCAACTTAGGAAAAAAGATGAAAGAGCAAGTAGACATAATCAATATGAAGACTCATTCACGCAGAAAGACATAAAGGTACAACTTTGTGATTCACTTACTTGAACATGGTATGAATAGAATGGTAGATCCACAAAGGCCACTAGTGGAAGAGTGCGAGAATATGTTTAATGTTTATCTTAAGGATAAAGTTCAGAGAAGCATGCAGATAAAGCATAAAATCATTGCATGCTTCTAAAGATTCAAGTTGACCAATCTTCTTCTTCTTTATGTAGCATGATTTGCATTTCTAGCCTTGGTTTGATAGGAGGATCTTTGGCTAGTCAACAAGGGATGGCTTCATCACCATCAACTTCAGTCTTCTTTTTTCCTTTGTACTTAGAGAAAGGCATGCAAGTGTAAGGTCTATCAAGTACGAGATAGATCATTATCTTGTTAGTGATAATTGGATATACATACCCCCAGCCAATACCGATGCTAAATGCACGTCTTTTATACAAATTTATAGCATTGACACATATGTGGTTGCTTTCAATCATCAAACTCTTCACTATTTTCTAGAAGGGTAAGATCAAGCTCAAACAACAAATGTGTGTTGTAAGGCTTTGACTGACGAATCTAAGTAGAAGTATGCCTATTTCAATTACCACAACAATAATTTCAATAAGATTTACAGGAACTTCGAAAGGTATTTCACGTTTTAAAGATTCATTATCCACACAACTGCATTCTTTGCATAAACCTCCTTGTGGGAGTGGACCAACATCATATTGGATCTTTCAAGAAAAGTGGTAGGCTCTAGTTCTTCTTGGTGGAGGATGAGGTACGTCAATGAGGTGAGGATAAAGGTTTTTCTGATACCAGACGATAAATGATATTTTAATTTTCTTCTTGAAAAGAGAGAAAAAGTAAGAGCACAATAGACTTTTTGTTCTCATGGATATACCTTTGCTCGTATTTATATTACTCTATTGCTCTATTTTTCATAGGATGTGGAGTACAATATATAATATCATACTAGTCTCTTCAAATTCATCTTTCTACCCATAACTGCTATAGTATAGTTAACATTAAAAATAAAATTAAATGTATTACTTATTGACTGTCTAGATTTCTGCCAAACAAAAACACACACCCTTGAACAAAACTGATTGTATTTGAGTTTAATGTTAACATTTTATTCATTACTTGTGTTTATCATCCATGTTGAGATATAGTCCTCGAACTCATCTGTAGCCAAGCTTTACTAGGTTAGCATTCTTATATTGATATTCAACAACAAATTTAATTACAAAGGGTGGCATTTTTCTCTTGGTGGTAATTTTCTAAGGATCGGATCAAGGACATTTGAGCGCTTCATCACCTGTTGTAGATGGGATAGATAATATTGGTGTTTCAATTAGGAACCAATATTTCATTATACACAAAGATTCATTGACTAGCTGATAGTCGGGATTGTGGAATTTAGGTGACCATTCTTCTCTAAAGGGAAGAATCTTGAGAGGTCACCATTGGATTTTATCTTGATCTCGTTACCATTTTCGTCCTTAGAGGCAGACTCTATCAACATATAATCCTTATCCATGTCTTCATTGGAGTAGGAGACTTGATTAGTTAGATATAAAGCAGTAAACAATTTTGCATCTACGGTCTCTAAGTTTACATTGATTGGCTTGATATTAATGACCACATCCTGGATACTGGTTATATTGCGGTAGACCAGACAATGTGGAGGTAGTTTTTTAAGAGTGGTGATGATGGGCAGTTAGCTGGAATTATGTGGGTTTGGATAGGTCTAAGAGAGTGGTCTGGAAAGCTCTCTTGACAGGATAAGATCAAATTGTTTGCAATTCGTCAATTTCCACCACAGGACATTCGTGGATTTGAATGGAAAGGAGGTGCTACTGTCAAGTAATTGAGGACCTCAAGCGAAAATTTTAGTCCCTTAATTAATCAAGGAGTTGTGAAGGAGAGTACTCACTAACATCTTCAGTTGGTTGAGTTGACTCCATAAGAGCCATTTCTATGGTCAAAAGATTAGTGTCTATGAAAAGTTGTTATACATCATCATTTGCATGACAAATTTTTCACATGTAAAAGCTCTCTCAGAAATAATGTAATATCATTGTGTAATCATTCCTTTTTTTTCTCGAAAGCCATGTGACATTTCTTTTGTAAGCAAAATAGTTGTGAAATAAAATAAACTGACTCAATTCAATCGATTGTAAAACCGCAATCAATCGATTGATTTTCCACAAATAAGATTTTTTTACCAAGTTAAATTTTCGAAAAACTTAAGTATATGACTATGTAAAAGAAATTTTTGAAAAAAGAATTTTGTTAAAAATAAAATTTTGTAGTTTTGAAGCTCGCCACAGTGGTTAATATAATGCATTCTCATGGTTAAGAGATCAAACCCACGTAAAACGCCTCACACCTAATGAGAGAACGCCACATGTGGCCGAAAGCTGAGATGTATAGCTGTATTTGATGCATCTTCGAAGGTCGAAACCGTATTACTGAGACTGCATGACTGCATTGACTGCTCAGGCCTCATTGACCGCATTGACCTCTCACGTCGCATTAGTCATGTTGGCCACTTAGTCCGCATTGGATGCATGAGTCGTATTGGATTGCATGATCGTATCTAATACATGAACCGCATTGGATGAGTGAGTCGCATCTGTATGTATATCATGCATTGGATACATGAGCCACATCTATATGGCTTGCATGACCGAGAGTCGAAACCGTATCTTCACAACCTCAGATTCGTATCCATATATTCAAAAACTTAGAAACTCTTAGTCAAAAATAACTTAAACTGAACTTCATTCTCGGTCTAAGTTTTGTTCATTAAATCAATAACCTTCTTAGTTCTGTAAAGGCTTCATCAAAACATATCATCTTTGTTCAATGTAGGCTTAACTAAATCACAACCCTCTCGATCCAGTAAAGCTCCATTAACCTTCTCGATCCAGCAAAGGCTTCATCATACTCGGTCTAGTGAAGGCTTTATCAGATCACAACCTTCTCGGTTCAGTGTTAGCTTCATCAAATTACATGGTAACAACATTGCTAACAATAAGGGCCCTGCGTTAAACAAATTTAGATACTACATCAGTTGTGGCCAAAAATGATGTAGTATGTATGGCTTAAACTAAACTAGTGCAATAGATACTACGTTGGTTGTTGACAAAATTGATGTAGTGTCTTCCTATTACATCATTTGAACAATTAACTATTGTAATAGGGGTCCTATGTTAAAAACATTGATATACTACATCAATTGTGGCTTCCAACTAATATAGTATCTCTTCCCATAAGTTTCACAAAGTCACTTTGGATAGATATTTAACATTCGCAAATCGATATAATTTATCAATATACTATATTAGTTTCAGAATTGATATTGAAAGTCTAAACTTTCTAAATTATCTACCTCTACATCTGTTCGAGAACTAATATAGTATGTTTAGAGAACCAATATAGTATGTTATTCAAAATCGATATAAAAAGTTTTTTTTTTGTTTTTTTGTTAGTGTGCATCACAAAACTGTGAATAATAAAATTAGAACAGATTTGCATTTTGAAACCTTAGATGAATGGCAATGAGAATTGATGAATCTAGTGGTCCCGTGGCCAAGATAGAATCAAACAAACTTAAGCTTTTTACAAATCAGTACGTGGAAACTTGTACTGATTTGTTTTAATTCAAATAAATTAAATCTGATGCACGAAACTGTGGTGCCACTGATTTTGTTTCCACTGATGTTAAAACTATCATTTCAAAACTATCATTTCACTGTTTGCTTTTAGGCTTTTGCTTATGAACTTACAAAATTAATAAACATCACTCAAATTAAAATTAGATATAAAAGAGAGAATAAATAGGAAAGAAGTGCGATTTGAATACAGATATAGGAAGTTGTATCAACCATGAGAAAAAAAAGAGAAATGAGAGAGGAAATCTAAAAATGAAAACACAAGAAAGGAGAAAAAGAATCAAGAAATGGATTATTTTTATCATATTAACTTTGTAGGCACAGAACATAGTCATAGTGAAAGAGTAAATAATAATATTGAATGAAGTAGATAACCATAATTAAACACCATTAATCACAATAATTGTTATTAGTTATATGTATCACAAAATGTGTGTCTACCGTTAATGTGATTCAATCTGAAATACTTTAACTCGTTAATGTCTACTTTGACATATTTTAATCCAAGTGGATTATTCAATCTAAATACTTTAACTTGTTAACGTCTACCTTTGAAATATTTTAATCTAAGTGGATTTGAAGAATCAATATCTGATAATAAGAATTTCCACTAAATTTTGCTTGTTTAACTTAGACAAGATTTTAATATGAAGAACTATTTCTATTAGGTGTAAAAATATTTTATCTCTCTCTCTCTCTCTCTCTCTCTATATATATATATATATATATATACATGTGTGTGTGATTGTAATGCAAGTGTAGAATGATTTGATTGGAGGGGGGGGAAGAGAGG
>Ga0123340_1000609_pt1 | contig 25232 bp, 19 predicted proteins | sample SirMexnodulemix_FD_89961 | JGI IMG/M metagenome (GOLD analysis project Ga0123340, IMG submission 89961) | Root nodule microbial communities of legume samples collected from Mexico - Siratro Mexico nodule mix | ecosystem: Host-associated > Plants > Roots > Nodule | place: Mexico: Nepantla...
ATATATATATATATATATATATATATATATATATATTGCTTTTAAAATTTCTATTACATCTTTTTTTATACAATAAGAGAGTGACAGGAAAGGATGAAGAAGCAGCATGCATACCCTAGAAGGTGAATCAGCCCACTGCCAATTGTCTTCAGGGAAATCAAGTGCTCCAAAGTCCGCTGAAGCCAATGATGTATAGAGAGAAGAAACCTCATCATCAGTTAAGCACCTTCCCCAGAGAAAAGCATCCATGATATGCATCTTAGATTCAACCCCTTCACTGTCTGATCTACCAAATGCATCAATATCTGTTGGTGGCCTAACACCAACCCACACTTCTGTCCCCTCTTCCCAAATGCTGCTACCCACACACAATGGTAATCCATTCTGGTATCCATCAAATCCACCATCTAAATAACAGGTTGCTTCACCTACATCGGCATCAATTGTCATGGTTACAATATGCCACCTGCAATATATTTAACAAACTATGTTAGAACCTGCAATAAATTTATGTACAATGAAAAAAGATGGACTAGACAGAACTATCCAAATGAAACAATTAAGCATATATAATATATGTAGCTGCATTAAAGTCCCGTGTTCCAAAATACTTGTGCAATATAAATTTTGTTTACATTTGCAAATTTACTCTGGCCTAATAACAAAAGTTGATCCTAACAGTATTTATAGATAAATCTAATCTAGTGCATTTCAAGGAAGCTAGCTGGCAGATATTGAAATTTTTAACTTTTGAATATTTTATTATCGATTAAATTTTGAAGCAATGCAAAATTGCTTTCAGATTAAATTTGAATAACATGTTATTAAACTAAGAATATTGTTTAACACAAACTGCAACAGACAGTAAAACTAGAAAGGAGACTCTGACTCGTGAACCTGAATTTCAGAAGACAACATATTACACATACATAAAGATAAAGAGAAGACCTAACCTTCCATCTGCAATACTTGTTGCACTGATACTCCACTCCTTTGCAACAGTGGTTTGCCTATCACCTTTAGTAATCAATCTAAGCCCAACTTGTCCGGCCTCAATACCTTGTTCAGATCCAGCCACAAGAATTTCCCAGCATATCTTCTTCTGAAACTCAGTACCCAAGAGACAAATAGGACCAGATTCAGGTTGTATCATCAAGGCAATAGAGAAGGTAACTTTTTGACTTTGGCATAGACTGGAATCAATCGGACCGCAATGCCTGCCACAGGCTGTTGGCTCATCATCAAGAACACATATGGCACCTGTCATTCCTGTCTGCAAAGATACAATAGATTCACTATGACCTAAGTAATCTCAGGAGGTAATGGATTGTTTTATAAACACAAAAAATGAGTAAATTTTAATATAACGTATAAAGTCCCCATAAATATGACTTACTAAGTAAATATTACAAAAAGCAACAATATAAAGCTACATGGCAACCTGTGATTTGAAGACAATTGCGACAACATTTATACCATCAGTTAATTCTAATTAAAATCTAAAAGATAATTGCGACAACATTTATACCAATCAGAGATAAAGGCGAGCACGTTGAAGAAAATTTATATATAAATTATTATTATAAAGAAAATTCAGATAGATGAATGAGCTGCTGGGAATGGAATGAGCATGCTATGGATTAGATCAGAAGTTTACTGAATACTTAGGAAAAGAATAAGAATACAGCCCAAAGGTCAGATCACTGAAAGTATATTAGGTAAATGGTGCAAAGTACGAAATCAGTTTTGGGACGGAAAGAGAGAACTAACTGGCAACCTGGCTTCATAGTATGAGGGGATTACATGAGGGTTTACTGTGAGGAGATAGTAAATTAGGGAAGGTTGTGTAGAATGTACTATGTAATTAGGCTTGGTCTGGGAGATTAGACATTCCTGAAACTGTTTAGGAGTCTTTCATCTTTGTACCATTGTACACAGAATATACCAGGATCTGAATCGAATATAAATATTTTCATACTTAATATCTTCCTTTCAGTCTTTCTTGATTGTTTGTACTTATCAAAGAAAGTTGGTTTAATTAACAAAGATAATCTATTGAAAAACATATATCAGAAGTACAAATGAACACTATAAAATTAAGACTTTTTTCTTGTACACATTTTTCAAAGAATATAAACTTGAACTAAAAAGTTTTATGTTAATCAATGATATTTCATGTTTATCAAATAGACTTGCTATGTTTAAAAACTTATTTCAATAAAATAACATCAGTTTTAGCATTTAGTTTTTTTTCATAAAATATCATTGATTTAAGAAAGGTTCTAAAATTGTTTTACTATTTTTAAGGATACAAAACACTATTTACATATTTTAAAAAAACGATGACCAAATACCATTTAAAAATAAAATTAAATATTTACTATAGCAATACATTTTCCACAACAATCATCTGCTAATTCTTGAAAACCGAAAACGGGAAAGAAACCACTCCACTATTAATTATGCCACAGAATGAAAAAGAGGATGATCATTCCATCAAATTACTTTCTAATCCCAATGAATGCCCTCCAATAAATTAAACAAGCCATTAGAAAAATTGCAAAATTATCCTACCAAATGCTATCAGAATTCAGAATAAATATAAAAGACAATTAATGAACCTGAAGTGCACGCCGAGACAACTGTGAAGCACGAATTCTACGAGCAATACTTGAAACCCTCTCCCGAGCAAAAGAATCATCTAGAACAGAATCACCTCCAACTGCACGCACTGCAGCTGCCATGGCAGCAGCCTCTCTGCTGCTCGCATTGGGAATGGAGGATAGCAAAGAAGCTTCTATCTCCTTCCATTTACGTTCCTCTTTTTCGAGTAGGGCCTTCCTCCTTTCTTTCCCTCTCCCCTCCTCTTCACGCCTCTGCATGAAGACTTCCTCTTCCATCTCCTTTTCTCTTATGTAACTAGAAAATTCATAACAAAATATTTAGATAGAAAAGACTGGGTAAAGTGACTATTAGTTTATTAATAGATATTCAGGAAAGTACCTCTCCTGAATGATTTCAAATTGCTTACGATCTTCTGGCATCCACTTCTTTATTTTCTTAGCACTTAAATCAGAAAATCCAATGCTGTCAAGAAAGAGTCTCAAACGAACCTCATCCTGCCAGAGAAAAAGGATTAACATTGTCACACAAACACACTAGATATCATCCACCATACGCAAAAATAGAAATACATTACCTGTGCTTGTTCTGCCTTAGACGTCAAACCAAGTAACAAGAGCAAATAACCTCCAAACTTGTCCCACATATACACCCACTCAGTATCAATGGCCTCTTCTAGTGCCAGAATTCGAGCATGAGCACACATTACTCTTCTATAATCCACATCACTAGTTGGCTCATGCCGAAATGTCCTTTGGTATCTTAGTCTACTAAAGAACGAACCAGCAACTAATTCTTCATTTCTCAAGCGGTCTCTCAGTTTCATCACATCAGCTCTTGGAAGCACAAAATTTCCTGCCCTATCACGCATAATGGTAGGATCTCCAATCAAAAGTGCAGCAGAACTAGCCGACCTCTGTGGTGCTGAGTAGGTTCCAGATAATGCATTTCTGGTCTGCAATGAATATCATTCATTAATTTCCAGTTCAATTACATTCACAATTGGGAGAGTTCTTTTCCAACAATAACATTAACAGATCTGTTAAAGAAACTAACGAGAGCACAAAAAATAACGAGAAAACTATTCCAGCAATTGCTTTTTCAAAGACAATGCAGAATATAAAATAAGCGTTTTAAAGAAGCATTAAAAATTCCAAAAACTCAATGTCTTTGGACCTAACTAAACCCCACAAAACTAGGCTTCTAAATTAGAGGTTTGCACCCCACTCATATGTTGTATTTTGGCACTATCTCTAGCCACTATGAGACTTGTTTTCCCATTACACTTCCTCACACCCAACATTATTGGTCTAAGTGTGTGGATAATATGACATGTGACCCTTATAATACACTTTTAATGGATTATCACATTAGGAATATTGTGTTTTCAGTCTAACCTAGTCCAACACCACCAGCTTCAAAGATTATTGAGTATTGAGTCCAACTCTACCCCACCTAAATACTATATTTTGGCAAACTGGCACTATCCCTGGCCAATGTGAGAAGCGGGTCTTTCACAACACAATCATGGTGTATAAAACAGAAAATAAAGAGGTATCTGATTAATCCCCTGTGTATAATGAACACATAGAATTATGTATTTATAGATAAGAAACATACAAAAAGTATGGCTAAGCCCATTACATCTAACAAATACTACAACCTAAATACACTCATATCACATTTTTATGATCAGTGTAAAAATATCTCAGACCATTAGTAGAAGTATTTAACTTCAGAGAAGCAAACTAAATTTTAACAATAATTTTGTTTCTATGAAGGATTAAATGTTTTAGCTACATGCACAGCCATATAAAAGCTGTTGAGAAGATTAGAATGCCTACTACTCCAAACACGGCTAGGAGCACAAGAATAAAATAAACATATTGGCACAACAGGACCCCGTAATCTTATCAGTAAATTTACTCACCTTTGTAGCCGATCTAGCAATTGCTTGAATAACTGTTTCTTTACCGAGAAAATGTACAGCATCTTCCATCATCTGTACATTATACAAAGGTTAGAACTTCAAGTACAACAAAGTTAGCACACTTTCATACTTGTACTATATTCAACTACAACAAAGTAGCTTAAAAAGTCAGCACTGACTGCAATAAGTTCACAAACCTTAAGAGTTAGGCAAGGACGAGATACGGCGAACCCAAATGAAACAACTAGTGTAATTGCTGATACAGCTGCACCAGCAAAGGGTGGATAAATCTTTAAACTTGCAACAACCCCCCAGCCTTCAGTTGCCAGGGCAATGCCATATAGCATAAGAAAGGACACACTGTACATAGCAGATAAAAGCAGTGGAGACGTTCAGTAATAAATTAGATAACATCTACATTCAAAGGAAACATTAATAAAAACAATAGTAATCATGTTTAGAGGGTGGAGATAAACCTGACATTCTTTCCACAATCTGCATGAGCATCATACACATACACTGGCAAAACTCGAGGAGAATATACAACAATGGGATTTGAAAGCAGAACCTAGGGAATAGGAAAAAAAGCACAACAAATTAACCTCTGAGCAAAACAACAATGAACTGATGAATCATTAAAGAATTAGGGATCCAACAGATGGATATTATAAAATTGAAAATTAGAGTAACTCACAGTCAACGACCGTCCGGCAAGAAGGAAAAGAAAAGAAAAATAACCAACCGATGCTCCAACAAATGGTTTACCTGAAAAAAGACAGCAAAAAAGACAAAGTTAACAGATCAGCCAATGTCTACTAAGTTATGCATAACAATGCCAATATAATGGACTTCGCTACAACCTTCGAACCATCCAACAAGAAATGCTGCCAAAGCCAACAGAAAAGCAAGGAAGCAAACAAAGACCATCTGTGTCCGGCTCAAATAAAAATTGTTTGATGCCCAGTGGTGAATGGCTCCAATTGCTAACACCATAAGGAGAAGAATCAAAAGAAATGCTACCCCGATCTGCGGTACAAAGAGTTTCAGCCAAAGAAGTTTGACAATGGGAAAGGTGAAGTTAAAGAGACATCGAGTTCAACAAAGAATCGAATTGCACTTACCGTCCATGGCTTGACAACAACTATCAAAGCTGAAATAGCACCAAGCAGAAGCAAAAGACCAATTATAACAAAGATATATACACCACGAGAAAGTTTCCAATCATCATCCTTCCTGAAAATAGACATTTTAAAAGGATCAGACATCTGTCAAACAACAAAATAACAACTGTTTCAATTTACCATAAAATAAATTTACGTATACAAGAAAGTTTTGCCTACCACTTAAGTAATCCACAACAAAGTGACAGCACTGCTGGAATGCAGACTAAAGGAAGTAAAGCGGCTAAAAAATCACCGTTTGTTGGAACTTGTTCATCCCTGGTTTTGATAACTTCTAAATAAGACACCCCACAAAATGCTACAAGGATAACTGCAGCAAGAAAAAGATTATACAAAAAAAAAAAATTACATACCACCAATAACAGAGGCAATCATCATATTCTCGCACATTATTAGGTGGGGAGTATGTGGGGACTAATAAAAACAGATAAAATACCTGCAAAAAGCCCAATAAAGATAGCAGAGGAAAGGGAGAAGCGATACGTTGCGAACCATGAAATTATTGGCAGCACACTAGTAACGACTAAACCAATTGCAGATGCCATTGCCCATCCAAGAAAAACATATGATGTGTAAGGGGAGCCCAAAACTTTTGGATCACCATTCAATCCTTTGTATCTTAAATCATCTAAAGGCTTCGCAGAAACTATTGCTCCCAAAGCCAATACAGATCCAACAAATACTGACATAGAGATAATAAGAACAATACCCTGTAATAAGAACAAGACAAGCTTATGCATTGAAAAGGAATTTAACTTGACAGAAAAAAAGAGCAACATTTGCACCACACGCCACCTACGAAACAAATGCAAGAATTGAAATCTCCCATATCTAGAATAAGATAAACTAACATATGTGCTTCTTTGTAAATTAGCATCTAGCAAGTATTGGATGCAATCATAATAACATTGTATGACAAGAGTCACTCAAACATAGAAATTGTTACATAATTACCACAAGATAATACGTGAACATAAAAATATTACAACTGTTTTTCAGACAAGAGGATGACAGATAGATAGATGTAAGAAAGGACACCACGTCTCAAATAAAATGTCCAGCATTGTTTTCAAGTCTAACGTTGGTGCACAGCTCGTGATTGCTTTAAGGATCTCCAAGAGATTGTATAGATTCCGATTCACTTTTTAAGCTGTATGGGTCCAGAGGGACAGACGCGAGTGCAGCAGAATGGAACAATACTATGTTTCATTGTTTGGATTGTTCAAAATAAGTTGAAATGAAGTATAATATAAATGAACTCAATGTAAGCTCCAATGTCTGAATTGTTTAAAACTGAACGGAACCAAATGGAATGCAATCCAATCCATTCCATTCCAAGTAATACCCTTTGTTTCTTGCCCCCAATTTCAGAAGAATGAAATGGAACCAGCAGTTTTTTTTTATCAAAACATATAAAAACAATGGAATGGTAACTTGTCAGATAACCAAACAAAGGCAGCTTCTTTCAGTTCATTGTTTCAGATTTTTAATTTCCTTATTCTTTAAGATATGTAATGTTTTATGACCACCACTGCCCCTGCCCCAGAAAATAATTGAATGTCATCTTCTGCTCCCTTTTAATATTACTTTTTTATAGACAAAATAAAAATATTTATAAGGTCAAATCAAGTATCTTTGGGTTGACACTGATATTGAATACGATTTAAAATACTACAGTGCCACTATAGCAGGATAGAAGTGTGGAGCAGCACCTTCCCCCTTCAACAGCTGCTGAAGCAGTGCGGATTGGCGTAACAAGCTGAAAAGTGGAGCTATGTGTTGATTCCAAAAATGCCACAGAACAAAGAAATTTGGGCAATTGAGGGTAACTACTTTTGGGGTTTCAATTTCTATTAAACAAAAATCTACTACTGTAATCAACAGTGAAAATTTTAAAGAAGTCTTTAATTTAGAATATGATGATTAAGGGTCTCTTAGGATAAATTTCTCCAGCTAAAAATAAAAATTTAGAGAAGTTATACAAGAGAACTTCTGCAAAATAGTTTGCGTATAATGCTTTCCATCTACGAAGATTGTATTTGACTTTTGTTGGTATTCGTTAGTATTTTTTAAGGCACCTTTCTTTTCATTGTTGATTATAAATGTGATCAATCTTGAGTAATTTTTATCATTTTTCAGAATTGTTAAGTATATAGTATCAATTACAAAAACTACAAAAAAATATATAAACTAGCAACCATTCTATCCACTATAGCATTTTGGGGCCAACTGCTATGTACGATCCATGATTTAAAACTATGGATAAAATAAGAAATTATATTAAAGAACAAGAAGCAATATTTTAATTGAGGATAACAAAGGAATATGAGTACTTAGTACAAAATTAGATCTGATATGAGGTGTGTAAATTACAAAGTACTGGCATCTAATTATAATAGAACTTTAGTACTGGTGAAAGCCCAAGTCCACTAATAAGAAAAAACTTCTAACCCCGATTATATAGCGAAAAATATGATACAGAAGCTGATCCTAAGATTACTATCTCAATTACAAGACTAACTAATTGATTTTACAACATCTCAAACGATATTACATGATAATCTGATATAGCCTGAAGATATTTTGGCACATTCTAAGATTTCCCTCAAGCTAATGCTCGCAAAGCATCTAACGTTGATATAATTAAACATATGAAACATAATGTCAACTCCGTATAAATGAAAGTGGACAGAACACTTCAAGGATGCTGAAAAGTTGGAGACACAATACAAGAAGAGCTGGAAAATTGAGTCAGCAAAAGAATATTGGAAATAAGAAAGAGCGGTTGGAATGTTAGCAGGCCACAATAAAGCAATATTACTAGAAATTCACGCTGCAGAAAAGTGCCAATGTATTTATGATAGTGTTCAGCTCCACTAAGTTCTATTTGAGAAAATACATAATTTCTATACCATCTTTCCTCTACCAAATATCGTGTACTGGATTGCACATAAAAAGGACAAAAAGACTATATGAAAATGGAAAAATTATTGCAGTTCAGCAACAAAACATTAAATGTTCTACGTGGATTGTGACAGGCTATTTGTTCAACACATCATTTTCGATTTCACCCATCCTGAAGCATAATATTTTTAATTACAATCACATTCTAGCAAGTAGCAATGGCTTTTAACTATTCTAGTTATCATATATATTGTATGTAGAAACCACAAGTTAGAGATAAAGCTATAGGCACCCCCCATATGATAAATAGGAAAAGCATTAGGTCTAACCTTCTTTGTTCGAGGAATTCGATCATTTCCAGCACTTCCAGTACAATTTCCATGGGGAACCCAAAATTGGTACCCATTGCAAATCCATATGGGGATGGCAACAGAAAGGCATGCCACCATTAGTGGCACAGTCAAGGATATACCAAGGAGAACAGATGATTTGCTGCATAAATTATATCATGAATGATTAATAAAACGTAAACAAAAAACATAATCAGGAAAACACTTATGCTGATAGAAAAACGCCTTTCACATACAATAAGCTAATTAGATGATGGTCTGATTTTAACATTTTTATTTTTTGTATTATTAAATAAATGAAATCGTTGATGTCTCAATTACAATCATGAAAATAAATTTTTTTATTGTAAACATTTTCAATAGAAATGAGGTCAAAATTTAAAAGTACGAACAACTTACAGCAATAGTAGGGCTTGGTGGTTTACCTTAAAAAGGAGAGCAACAATCCAACACAAGTGCTGAGTAGCCAAGCAATAAAACCATACTGAAGATAGTGAATGGGAAAGAGAGAGAGAGAGAGTATGTTACTAGTTATTCATTTAAACTCAAACAAATACTTTATCAGGCACCTTCATGAAATAATACGCATCAGTAAAACAAATGTAACACTAAACAGAATAAGCAACAACAGATATATAGCCAGGCCAAACATAACAATTAATGGACTTAAAAAGCAAACATGAGGGATAAATAAAATCCCTAATTCTAGCTAACATTACAATGATCGAGTAAAAAGCACTCCAAAGGAAATCGGTACCATGGGTCATAGCTACTTGTAGGGTTGCTTGATTCTTCAATCTTGAAGAAGGTATCGGTGTTATGGGAAAAACAGCCATGGCAGCACCATGCTGGATTTCTGTGGTGGACTTTCTATTGGCCGCCACAAACATTATGGTGGTGAATCAGGTTTCGAAGTGGAACCTCATGGCGGAGTGGAAGCTCAGACCAGACATGGCAGAAATTGCAAACAAGCATGACACTCCCATACAAAATGAATGACAGGCCTTGGGTTCAAACGACCCGACCCGTGGCACTAAAATCCCTGATTTTGTCTCTTCTCATTTTATTTTCCAGGCCAGTTACAGTAATGTGTAAGCCCAAGTCCTTTTTCTAAAAGGGGTTGGGCCATACAACCCAGCCCAAACTCAAACAATTACAACAGAGTTTTAACCTAGGCACCCCACCCAGCAGCCTCCTTCCGTTGTGTGCAGTGCTGCCACCGTGGGCCCGCCACTGATTGCAAGTCCTCTTTTTTCGTTCAATTTACTTAACTTTGACAAGAGTTTCTCCGAAGAGTAACAGGAGGAGATATGTCCCATTGGATAATATCAAAGATTATTACATTGGGATTCAAGAAGAGTCAGATAATTATAAATTTAGGACATGTATAGTTTTTCTTGAACCTGAAATTTGTGGTGTCTTGATTTGATTTTAATGTTGTTTGAATTTCTAGACATGATATTATTATTATTAATTATCGTTGTCTTTCATCACTTTTCCATTACAACTATATTTCTGCATTTTTTTAAAATTATCTACATGTATATTTTTTTTTCAAACCCGTGTGGCTTCCAATATATTTTCATAAAGGATTTTGGGGTTACAGATATTTCCCATTATCCAATATCGACAACTCTGGAATGTATACCATCCTGATTTAACAGAAGATAGGAGGTTAATGGGATAATGGGGGATTAACGAACCATCAATCTTCATGAGCTCTGACCACAAAGCTCTGACAGGTTCAGCAAATACATGTGAATTGTCACTTAATATGCAGGGTTGTCAAAATCAATGTCCTACTGATGAGGGATGAAAGATGGGAAATTGTGACGAAACAAATTGCACGCATCAGATTTAAGACCTCACAAACAGAATTTAAGAATTGAAATAATTATTTAATAGGTATATTATTAATAATCAATGTTTTTATATTTGATAGCAATTACGGAAAGCAAAAAAGGAAGAGAAAAAGAATGAGAAGTCAAACAATCATAAGACTATGTATAGACCCAGCATAAGCTCAAATTATAGTTTTAAAAATAAATAAATAAAGCTTCAGCCCTCATCACACCACAGTGATTTGAGACTACAGTTATAGTGGTTAAGGCATCCAAGACATGGGATTAATTCTGAGACTAGAGGAGTCACGTGATTCAAAGAGACTGAGACAATGAAGATTTAAGAGATTTCAGGTTTTCATACACAGAATTGGATTACAGACTACCCAGCTCAGCCCATCACAGAAAGACTAACTGTTCCATTGAGCTTCCACCAAATCTCACTCCAAGAGAATTTACGGACAAGAAATTGGTATTATTATGGCACCAGTAAACGTTAGCCCTCTCATGTAAAGCTAATATTATATGTGCGACACAAGAATATAAACCTTAGAAGATTACATCTGTCAGCACCAAAACCAAAAAAACTATAAAGCAACAGATGTAGTTCCCTTATTTCGAAGAACAAATTTACACCAATTAGTCAAGTAGAGATAGTAAATATTAGTTTCAGTAAATGAATTTTGCCTAGTAGATCCAAATAATAGAAAATACAGTACCTTCCTCGGTTTTGATGTCATGGACATTTCTTCCGCAGTAAGTGATCGAAGGAAAGCCATGATTGAACATATGACAGGAGACAACAGGAGCACCGCCAATCCAAACTCAAACTACAAGCAATGAAAGTTCAGAAATATCAAGATGAGCATTGTAACACTGAATTAGAATTAAACAAATGCAACCCCACGACCAAACTACAAATAACAGACTTCTAGAAATGAAAGTGTGTGTCTCAGCCGCCCAAAACAAAGCAGAAATATTGTGAGGGGGAAGGACTCAGGACTCACCTGCTGATGCGTTGCATTGATAATTTTGATAGTTTTAGGACGAAATATGCCAACAATGATGGTTTCAAGTATGAAAATAAAGCTAAACAAAACCCATGCTCGTTCTGGAGTACCCGTAATGTGATGCAAGACAAGTCTGCACAACTGAAGCCATTTTTCAAGCCCATGTAGCCTCAGTTCTTCAGATAATGAAATTTGATTAGGTATCGCATTGTCAACACTGGCATTATCAGTATTTTCATTATGATCTCTATCTGCATCCATGCTACTTCTTTGTAACAATGCCAAGATAGTTGGATCTAATTCTAAACTTTTCTCTTTCAACATCATAGCAAAATTTGGATCCAATCCTTTATCTTGTAATAAACTACTAAGTTCTCGATCACCTTGTCTTGCCCTTCTTTTAAGCACAGTTGCAATCCTAGGGTCATTCAACCTTTCTTGGAAAGCAAGAGCCAAATTCAAATCCAGTGTTTGTTGATTTGCAGAGTTTGATGCACTAGAGTCATTCCCTTGACTATCAAGACCACTACTAGAACAAACCACCAAAGAATTGTTGTGATCCAAATTTCTATCATCAGACAATATTCCAACTTCTGGCTCATGAACAGCTGAGCGACAAGAGCTGCTATGTAAAGCTAAACTCGACCTTCCACTATCTATACTTTTATCACTATTGATTCCATCTGGCAAACTAGCAGCTTGAGACAGGACATTATTCCAATTGCTCCCATCAACTGCAGCCATAGCTCTGCCAGCTTCAATTACATTACCGGCTTCAACACTACTACTTCGTTTCATACTTGAGCCACAGCCCTCAGAAAAGCTAGATGAACTGTTGTGCTCCTTTTTACGAAATCCTTCTCTCAGGCGAACTACAGTGCTTTGTAAAGCATCTCTCCTTGCTGTCAATGGGTTTGTGGCTGACAAATGGCGAGTAACAGCAGCTCCCAGTAGTACAGTTGCCATAACAGCATAGCTGATACAGTGCCCCAAATACCTGTAACAGCAAAGTAGAGATAAATCAACAAACCAATAATACATGCAATTGTAGAGAGGAAAAGGTCACATTTCAAAGTAAAAAACTAACCAATACTGTACTCCAAAACAGATTAGAAACACACGAGATGTTCCAGCAATAAACAGTGCTGCAACACGACTGTCAAGAAGTTGAAAACCATACAGGCAAGCTCCCAAATTCCAGTCTACAATACAAGAAGTGCATAGAAAAAGCAGCAAATCAAATAAACAGAGCTGATAAGTGCACAAGAATTTTCTGTTAACTATTAAAAATATTATAATAAGAAAAGTAGCTAATTAAATCACCAAGAATAATAACAGCAACTGATGTAATTGCTCCAAGCCAATTTTCCTCTTTAGCTGTTAGACCATACAGGATGGAGTATACCAGCAGAACAAATAATGAGCCAATATAGAGCAGTACAAGATGGGAAGCCCTACAAAGACAAACAAAAACAATATTAATTTGGAAGAAATCTCAATGGAATATTACTATATACAGATAAGTATTTCCGAAGCAAAATTAAAGATTCATTATTCAGCCAAAGTAAAAGACCCCATTAATGAAAAACATTAAAAGGTGTATGAAAATAAGAGCCAAATAGATGTCTGCCAACGTAATTAAACCCTACAACTGTCTGTGTCAACTACAATAGTCAACAATGAGAACAAGAACTAGAACATACCTTCTCGATTGCCGAGGATACAACTCATTAGGGTCTGGAGGTTCGGGTAAACATGCCACGGGACCTACTTCAATACAATCTGAATAAGCAAACTTGTATGCCCTTCGCACATACTCATCCACATCCAAGCCATTCCCTACAATGAATAATGCTAATAAGAATATTTAAATAACAAATAACAAAAGAACATATAGAATCAAGCCAAAAGCAGTATAAATACATTGCAAAACCATCTACATCATAAAGGATCATCACCTATTACTGTTATAATACCACTATCTACTGCAGTTGTAACACAATGAAGGGTACCAAATTAAAACAGAGTTTTGTCAAAGTAGGGAGCAAAAATACAACATCTTTTGTCACTAGATGGCAATAATTTTTAAATTGATCCTTGTACATTAAGGTAACTCAATTTCAATATCACAATATTATGGAAATTATTAAAATAAAAAGAAGAAAAGTGTGGGCCTGTTTGGATGTGCACTCGACAAACACTTTAGGACAGAAAAATAAGAAAAATTAAAATTAGTTTCTGAACAAACTAAAATTAGCTTAAGCATAAGCTAATTTGTAGAAACTCTCCTATCTAACTTCTCTAAATTTTTATGTTTAACCTGCGCATAAGGTAATTTTATAGAGAAGCTCATTTCATTTTTTTTATTCTCATTTTTCTCCTCTGTAAGTATTAATGGAGAAGCTTCTCCAAACAGACCTTATTATTGATTCTGAATTACAATAATACATTGATAGGTAAGGTCATTCTCTATTACACGAGCCTGTATAAAGAACAGGAAATCACCACTAATCCTATCAGTTACAACTGATTAACAGAGAAGAGATTGCAGTATAACAGAAAAGAAAGAGAAATATCTCTCTCAGAAATAAACACTAGGGACAACATTTAACAGGACTAGGAACTATTGGAAACTTTCTTCACATATGGACTACATTGAAAATGATTATAGTGAACAACAACCTAAAACATATCCCCTATCCTTTAATAAAGTACAAATTTGTAAATGAAATAAGTAATTCAAAAGCACACCATTAAAAACCATCCTGCAGATAAATAGCATGTTGATTGCTAAAGCAATTGCAGAGACTCCAAAAAAGAAACCAGATGGAGAATAGCGGTCAGACGCTCGTGATCCAGTTGTAACATATACGGCACAAAGTTCATACGCACAGAGTAAAGCAACCGCCAAAAGAAGCAGGATTGCAACAGCCCCTGTCAAAGAAAAATGTAAATATTGGCCATAACAACTATAACATCAACGAAAATAAATAAACCATAAGATGCCCAACATTCTAAATATCTACACAAAACCAGGTAAAATACATTTTTCATGTCTACTTTGTATACATCATAGCTGTTTCTTGGCCATATCATTCACTTATTAATACAACTTAGGCACTGAAAAAAGTAACATACAGAACAAAAACAATAAAAATCGGCACCTGATGACAAGTACAATTTCCAAACAATAAATGGATTTGATTCAAGATCTAATCAAAGAACATTGTCTGGTGCTCATTATACTATACGTAACAAAATACCTATTTATAAGCAATTTATTTCACTCCTGTTCAAAACGAAGAAATAGGAACAAAAGGCCAACTTCGGTTGGACAAGAAGAAATGTAATAGGATATCAAGCTTTGACTGCAAAAAGTTCAAATGCCCAGTTTTTCGGACAGAGTAATAACTACTGAGCATGTTGGAAATCCCACGTCAACTAAATATTATTCAACCCACTATTAGACCACCAACAAATATTTATCCCTACACTCAAGATGTCCAATCCTCGACGTAAGTATGTTGGAAATCTCACATCACATTGACCAGCAATATGACCAAATTATAGTATATAAATTGGTACTGACCCCACCTTACAGACTGGTTTTATGAGGTGAGTTAAGCATATGACTATTTTCTAAGAGAGCACAAACCCATAAGACTAGCTCACAGTTAAGGAAGATACATCAACCTATTTATTTGAGCTTTCAGCTGTACGGCCTATGCTGTGATCTTATTCAATTGCTATCTCCAGCGATTCTCCAAGGTAGAAACATAAAGAGAACAGTTTTGCTTATGAAAAAACCACAATAGGAAAAGGATAATCATCATGAGGTACCATTCACATGATTTCTATCAATTTTGACCTCACTCAAAGCTTGTTTTCTCCCAATCTTTTCACAAACGACTGGGGCATTGCACGTCAAATACTCTGGCATATCTTAACATCAAAGGATGGATCCATGTTTGTCCAAATTGTCATCCTTTGTGAGTCATGTTAACTATGGAAATACGTCTATAGGAATTTTTAAGTCATGTTTAGAGCATACAATGTATGGGGTCTATATCATTTTTCAACCTTGGGATTTCGGTATTTTGTTACATTGTTATAAATGATTCTTCTCATTGCAACTAGCCATTCTCAACAAAGAACAGGAACAAAATGCCATTTTTAAAAACTTTACCTGTTCCAAAGACAAATAGGTATCCTATTCATGCTAAGAAGCAAAAATGACAGGATAGTAGGATCTAATTCTAAACTTTACTCTTTAAAGCTTCAAAAACAAATACAATTTGAATCCAATATGTGCAGAAAACCATCATCAATTTGTTCACATGTCCCTTTGACATCTTTAGATGTATTCTTCACCAATCCATGTTAGCACAAACACCTCAACAAAGAGGTTGCAAAAAAGGCGAATACTCGATTGATACAGCACAAACTCTTATTTTTTTATGCTAAGGTTCCATCTTGGTTATGGCAGGTGCTGCCCACGCCACTTGCTGATTCAAGAATCAGATACCATGATCTGTTCTCAAAAACCCAGTTTCTCATCAGTCCACAATAGTTCCTAACCTCTCATCTCATCAATTTTACATTCCACCTTCAGTTACACTTGCTTTATTCATGACCCTAATTTAGAGAAAGATAAGGTTTTGGTTATTGCTTGTTCAGTTAAATGTGTTTTTGCATATCCCTATGCACTTCACACCATTTTCCTTCTAAAGGACAAGAAAAATACAAGGTAGGTACTTCATACTCATTCTCCGGTCCTCTCTCTTTACACAGAAAACATCTTCACACCACCAATGCACCCAACATCCTCTCCTACATCTCCACTTCTGACTTATCATTGTCATCCACAACCAAAACAGCATACTAAACCTGCCAAGAACTACCGCTAGCATGGCAAAAGAGACGCATGATGACTCCATTCTGATCCTACAATTTCGTACTCTAACCTATCAAATGTGTGCAAGCTTCCCGTTTCTCAAATGCATTTGTTCTATTACTAAACTTCTTTCTAATTTATACCTGCTGAGTTATAGTATATTGTTTTAATCCCACTATACAACTATACCTTTCTAGTGTTGATTTTTGTTATCATTTGAATGGGGCATCTTCTCATCAAGATGGAGACAAGACTGATTGAAGAAATATATGTCCACAATCTAGTGGAACTGAGGAATTGTCAAACTGGTTTCGCTTCTTAAAGGCTAGTCCAATATCCCCTGCGGCCAAGTGGTCAAATTGACCACCCTAAGCTTAAAGAAAGACCAGTTGCAAAGAGCCACACTTAAATCTTGGACCTTAATGAAGGAGATAAATTGTCTCCAGCAGCTAAAAAGCATGTCTCTAAATCTTTTATATATCACAGCCCTTCACCAATGGCTTCTTGGTGAACTCGGTACCAAGAATGCCTTTCAACATCGACAACTGCAAGAACAACGGACAGCAACTGCAAAGCTTTGGAACAAAAGGGGAATCTCTACAGCCAGTGTGACGATTACAAAGATCTTTACGACACAAACAGCCTCCTTAACCTTCATCTGCTGCTTTAGCATTGCCTTGCAACAGTTGGTTTGACTTGTAATGAAGCGGATAGCTCCATTTTAGGTCACAGGTCACTATCTCACTCAAGCATGTATTTGGTTGTATATGTTACTGAAATATTTATTACAGATAGCAGTCATCATAGTATTCATTAGGTTAAAAAAGAGTATAAGTATCATTCATCAATTTTAGGTCAAAACTAGGAAATCTCTGGTATTTCTAGAGAACTTGCGTCGCTCATTCTAAGGTCAAGATTACCATTTATCAATTTAGTATTCCTTGGACACATAAAGGATACAACCATGTTCAATGCAACATATAGACTACACCTACTGATACTCCAAATGTTAATCTTGCTATGAGCATTGTTAGTAAGTGTTACAATATTACGGCCAATTGTATTTTAGAGTAAACACGCCATATCCATGTATTCTTATGTTACTCATGAATCTTGTTCTATTTTCACTTTAAGCCCCATAATTTCAGCATCGTATGCCATCCTCTATAAACCTTATTCGGGTTATTATTTTTAGGCAAATTCTCATCGTAAAATGTCTTTATTTGGCATACAAAATAGTCAGCCTACAGCAGTTCCAGAGTTCTCAAATTATTTATTACAACATTATTTGAGTTATTATTTTTAGGCAAATTCTCAATGTAAAATGTCCTTATTTGGCATACAAAATCGTCAGCCTACAGCAGTTCCAGTGTTCTCATTTTATTTGTTACAACATTATTCGAGTTATTATTTTTAAGCAAATTCTCAATGTAAAATGTCTTTATTTGGCATACAAAATCATCACCCTAGAGCAGTTCCAGTGTTATCATTTTATTTATTACAACTTTGTGACCACTTGCCACACATCCAGTGATCTTTTGACCAAATTCTCTCTAGACCAGGTTTGCACTGAAGCCAGTAAAGCCTGTGCAAATTTTTTCATCTCTCTAATTAGAAATTGGGCACTTTTATAAATAGAACACTCGCACAAGACAACAGTCACCATTCATCCCTCTTCTGTTAACTTTTCATGAAACAGAAAACAAAATCATCACTTCCAAAGGCTGTCATTTGCTCAAATGATCAAAGATCAACGACGGAAAACAATCCACAACAGTAATACCAGAAACAATTTCTACCAAAGTTACAGCATTTTGAAATATGGGTTTCAAATTAAATAGAAATTATATAAAGCAGAACTGTAAGCAATAACAAATAGGCCATAAAATACATACTTGAGCTTTGCCACTGAGTTCTCCACCACAGCATAATTGAATAAAAAGCCAATAGAAGAGCAGTACCAGCCATTATTACAGCCAAACCAATCAGATCTCGACCCAATATCACAATCAACCACGAGCCCCAAATTATAAGCACCAGAATTGGAGAAACAACAACAACCCATGCAGAAAGATTCAGAAAACCGCAGAGCAAATGGAGTTGAGGACCTTGCAAGATATTTGGCCATTTCCGAGCAAAGATCCAACTGGAAATAGAGACAAATAAATAATCAATAGATGCAAAGAAGCCCAAAACAGTGTCAAAAATTCAGAGTACTTTGATAGCATGACAAAAGTAGCATAAAAACAACTCGTATTTCTTCTCAAAACATGTGTTATGAGATGAGATGACAAAGTACTGTAACAACAAATTGAACTTTCTTGTTATTAAAAAGCACTCAAGAGGCCTAGCACAACCTTATATGTTACGTTCAACAATCCAGTTGCTATCACTGTGGATTCATCAAATAATATTAATCACTATAATTATAGAAATAAGGAGCAGAATAGGCTTTACTAAAAAGTTGTTGACTTGTACCTATTTGTAGTCTAGAGGTGTTTTTACTTGTTTTCTACTCTTTTCTCCCTTTCATTGTATCTCGGACTATTACAGCTCTTGTTTTCTACTCTTTTCTCTCTTTCTTTGTATCTCAGACTATTACAGCTCCCTGTAATATTTTTTTTCCTTTGTATTTTTCTCAATTATAAACATCCATCAATAACTATCAACATAAGATATGAATTGCTAAACAATATCAAATCTCATAAAGGGTAATCAATTTTCTTTTCTTTTTTGCTTTGCTTCACTATATTAACCAATCATTGTCCTGCAAGACAATAATAAGTTCATATTTCTTTCTACCCAATAATACCACAAATTCTAAGGAATTCCCTTTTAATAATACACACAGAATATACAAAACACAAAAGAGTTCTGGGGCATTCAGCTAGAACATAATGTCACCCCAACTTTTACGAGACATCCTTTTCTTCCTAGCTTCACAAATTTCTTCTTTCAAGGTGTGCTTATATTAATTAGAGTAGTGCAACTTTCTGTAATGAGTGTAGCATTCCTTTTGTTTATCTCAATGAGCAGCAGCCAGCTCATTAGTAACTAACTTTAGTTACAACTGTCTGCAAATTCCGTTTCCAATTCATAGGAATCCCATGGTACTATATACATAGTTGGATTCTCATCATTGTAAGTTTGAGTTTTTTGGCCCAAACCCTGCCTCTGACTGCATCATCCATCAACACCTTTCTCTTGTATGGAATCTTCTCCAGTGTTGTTGACAATTATATTTTCTAACTCTATTGCCAAAAAACATGAATATAAGAATCAGTTGATTTGGAGCTCGTAAGTTGAACCACCAATCAAAGGCCAAATCACTTTCCCATTAATCCATTACTTGCACCAAAATTTCTCACACTTGAAGATAGCAGGCAAATCACACCTCAAGAGCCTATATCTAATGGTAGTAAAATACCAGTTGCTTCTCGCTTGGTTACAATCGTTGATTACTCAAAATATGCTTGCTCCAATTTTTTGATCGGTGTTCTCAATGGCAGATGGCAAAACATGGCGAAGGGAAAAACTTCTGGCATATAAACACTATTACGGTATATGGCACCACCATAGCAAGCCTCCCCCACAAGTTGCATACGGCAATTGGCAAAAGTTCTGCCACACCATGACAACCACCATTTAACAGCATTGAATCAGATGCAACAGATCATGGCAATTATGAAATAAAAATTCAACCCTTATTCCACCTTCACCTGAATACAAAGGCCAAACAATTTTGTGCAGAACTTCAAAGCACGATGGTTTAAGATCAAACAATTCTGAGTATCTTCTAAGAATCAACCCTTATTTGTCACTCTCACTGCAATTTGTGATACAATTTAACCAAAGGAGTAACTCAATGAATTTAAAAGCCAACTGAAAAATATGAATCTATTGTTGCCTTGGTAAGCAATAGACTTGAACCAATGTCAATTTAATAAAGTATACCTAGTCATAACGCAAGAGGCTTGTCTTCAAAATTTTCAAAAGAAAACTACTGATATGGTAAATGTGGCAAAATCTCATCATGTTCCGGAAACACCATCACAAGCCAGTGTTGCACATAACCTTGTCTCAGGAGCTGAATGCCCTGAGTTCAACAATTCCAACCCTGTCCCCAGTAGTCGCAAGAGTCACTCTGGTGGCCCACAGATTTCTTGGTGGTAGTGGGCATAACTCTATTCAGTACCAACTTTTTTTCACGTTTGGCCATGATGTTTCCAGTTGTTACAATGATTTAAATCAGAGTTTAGGTCGAGTTAGACATGCAATGAGATTGCATTACTTTCCCAAGGATGAACTCTCGTAAAAGCTTAAGTTAATCGTCGAAAATTTATGATGGCTTTATATCTAAGATCTAACATCCCCTCGCACAAGATCCATTGGGCTTGACTTTCAAGCATATAAAACGATATGCCTGTCTTGTGGACGCTAAAATTAAACATTTTATTTAAAAAATGAGGGTGGAAAGGTATGAACTCCTGTCATGGATGCTCTAATATCATATTAGAGATCAAATCCCACAGGTTAAAGCAACTTGGTAATCAATGCATTTTCTTGCTTCTTTTGCCAAAGTAATAGCTAGTTTATAAGGACTCCTAACCCTCCTAATTTGTACTCTATCCCTGATTAATACAACTTTATAAATAGAGAGGAAAACATATAATAATGGAGTATCCAATTTGAGCATTCCTAGGTAACGTCATGGTATTCAGATCCCTAAAAAGGTGAATAAAAAAGGCAGCATAATGTACAAGCTCACATTATTATGGGGTATGAGGAAGGTCTGATATACACACAACACAACCTTACTTCCACCAGGGGGAGGATGTTTCCTTGACTGTACCATGACTGCCACAATACAACACAGCCACCTTATGGTTGTGCTACGGCTTACCCTCCTAAAAAGAAGCAAGTAGTCCGATGAAATTTGGCAACTGAAACTTAAAAATTTGAGAGTAATCTAAATGAAAGTCTTAGAATGTAGATTAAGGTCTAACCCAACTCTACAAACCAACTTATGAGGTGAGCGTGGTCCCCTACTTACATATTATTTTCAATTTTTATCTCTAGCCCACGTGGGACTTTGAATTTTCCCATTGCATCGCCTCACACTCAGCACTATTGGTCTTGGTACGTGCATAATATGATGGGTGACCCTTCTAATGGATTTATGATAGGTTCTAAGGCCATCTTAGAATATGGATTTAGGCATAATTCAACCCCACAAAACTAGCTTCTGAGGTGAGAGTTGTCTCCCACTTATACATATTTTTCAGACTCTACCTGGAAGCTAAAAACTAAGGATGGAGAAAGGCCTCTAAATATGGAATTATATATCCCATCCAGTAAACCTTCCAAAATTCAAAAGCGAGAATCCATGCTCACCTTGGAGGAAGCAGCAGCTTGAGAAACACATATTTGGGAAATTAATTTTCAATAACTCAAATGAGTCAACCAGAAATGCACAGATTTGTTACTTCGACAGATACAATTTTAAAATGGCATTCGTCTCATATTAATACAAATCACTTATATGGAATATAAAGATATGTTTAATCTCAAATTCATTATTTCATTAAAAATATACCATAAACAATACTATTATACCTTAGATTTCTAGCATTGCTACTTGAGATTCCAACAGACATACTAAAATTATAAACCTAATACATATGACAATAAGTTTCATGAGAATTTCACAGTTCCATTCAGATAGACCCTTTTTCTACAAAGGAAACAAAGGGAAAGTCGATTAAGTGCCTATTTTAGCCCAAAATATCAATAGATAAAAACCATTATTTTTCTAAATATATCACGTTGAAGATTTAAGGGTTAACCAGTTAATCTAAACACGGAACCCATCCCCAAAGTTATACCTCTACTGTCAACATTATCCGTTACAGCATTACCAACATGCATCTTCAAGGGTATTCTGACAAAATTACTTAAAAGAAGTGCAAAGTAAAAGAAAGCAAAGCACTCAGTACAAGGAAGCAACAAACTCGTAAGTCCCCAGTGATTTCCCACTAAAAAAATTCCAAACAGCTAGCTCTCACAGTTCAAAATTGGCACCAAACTACCATACTTAGCAGACCGTCATCAAAACCGAAAAAGCACCCCACCCTAATAATCCACACTTAATTCCCAGATTGGTAAGCAAATGCAGCTAATAAGTTACGCATTTCAGTGACAGTAGTACCCAGCAGTCAATGCCAGTAAATATCAAACCATCAATCACTTAAAAACAAACACTAATTTAAGTAACAGAAAGCAGCGGCACAGGAAATCAAAAGCATTAACAGTGCAGCAAGACAATTCAATCCTAAAACTACAACAAACACAAAACACCAAGTCAAAACAGGTAAACATAACAAGAATCTGAACGAGATACCTATAAATTCGCCAGGGCCTCCAGTTCACAGCCCAGAGGATGAAGAATGAAGCCAACCCTAACACCGAGAAGAGGATCCCGCAAATCACGCACGAGAGGAGAAGCGCACGGTCCATGCCTCTTCCTCCTCCTTCACACTCAAACAACGCGCATGCACCTGATTACAGCCACAGAAAAGGAAACAGCGATGATTGAGAGGATTATGCAAGAGAATGCAGAAACGAAACGAACAAATCCTTCACTTACCTTACTGTTGTGAACTGAAATGGCAGCAACATAGTGGCGAATTCAGCAAAAATGAGTCATAGCTGAAGCAGCTAGGGTTTCAGAGTAATGGTTCAAGAAGCTAGGGTTAGTACAGTGAAAATTGAAAGAAGAAATAACGAAGAAGAAAAAGAAGGAGAAGAAGGGTTTCTGATTTTGTTTGTGTTTCTCTCTCTCAAAATCGAATTGTACGTTGCAGAGGGTAAGGATTAGTGAAGATTAAAACCCTACTCTGCCCCTTCTTCTCTTTTCTCAACCTCTGTCAACTATATCAACTAAAATATAATATAAAATAAATAATCAAATATAAAAATAAATAAATTAACTAAATTCTTTCTTTTTCTCGCTCTACGTATGAGAGAGAATAATATGTGAAAAAAAAAACTTTAACATATTTTATTATTTTTTTCTTTGGACCATTATTCAACAGTTTAATTTAGACCAGCTGCGACTCACTTTTCAACTCTCCTTCGGTATTAGTAAAACTTCGCAATCTTTTATAATAAATTAAATTCCTGAAATAAACAAATAAGAGTCACATCATTTAAATAATTCATGCTAAATATCATTAAAATATATAAAAAAAAAAAGGTTGTTGTTGAGACATGGGTTGAGAAAGTCAATAATATAATAGTGACTTGTTTAAAAGTGTGGATTTTGACATTTAAATAGAATTTTTCACATTCTCTTGGCTGTGGGTTCATTTACTTCCCGTGAATGTGTGTCTTGGAAGGTTTCAAAATTAAAAACTAACCAAACCAACATTAAGACATAAGATGAAAATTAATTAGGAAAAAAAAATCAAAAGGGTGGTGTCAACAGTAATTCGAGCGCATTTATTCTTAATTTTTAATTAAAGATGCTTGGTTCTATGATTTGACTAAAAACATTGGTATCTTCTTTCTCTTTCTCTAATACTAATTGATATCCACACCTTCATTATTCATATAATAACGTTTTTTCTTTTTCTATTTTACACTATCTCTAACTCGTGTTTGAATCTCTTCCATAAACTTACCTTATATAAAATATTAATTAATTACGTTTTTTCCCCTTTAACTTTTATTTTCTTAATAATTGTTATTTCCATGTCTCTCGTTTGTTCAAGACAGTAGAGATACAAAAGATGAGCTGGGCAAAATTATAAATTATTCCTATAAGGTTGCTTCTCTTTATAAAAGAACTTGGTTAACTATCTTTTTCCACAGTTACATCTTCATTACTAACTCCTTATTGCAATTATTGTTTCCTTATCCCTATTAATTATATGCACTTTTTGATTATGAAGCTTTCATGAATTAGATTCCTTTATTTAATTTCCATTAATGGGAGCTTTTCCTCTTCTGGCTTATGATTAGTTTATTTCATTACATCCTTCCAATTGCTTATTTCTCAGTTTCTTTTTTTTCTTCTATTTTATACGTAACAATCTCTTCATTATCGTAAATTTGTATTTTGACACACCTTTATCAAGTTCTTGTTTTTAGTCCACTTCGAAATGTATTAGAAACTCATTTTAGGAGCGCGAGAGTGACTATTACTGATACTAATAAATATTTTTCAGAATTGTTATTTTATGTTGTAATGAGCAGTGCGTAATTTAATAGTTTTTTCATGTTAAAAAAAAATTCAAAACAACTAAATATAATATATACAAGTGGAGTTAATCTTCATCTCAAAAAACAATTATTTAGAATTAGTTAAGTATAGATCATTTTGTAACATAATTTATTTTAGATCCATCATCATGTTATACATATGCCAATTGTTTCGTTTAAGAGATTTTATTGAAAACATTCAAGTCTTACATTGGTTATAAATAATATTATAAAAATA
>Ga0123340_1000611_pt1 | contig 25221 bp, 17 predicted proteins | sample SirMexnodulemix_FD_89961 | JGI IMG/M metagenome (GOLD analysis project Ga0123340, IMG submission 89961) | Root nodule microbial communities of legume samples collected from Mexico - Siratro Mexico nodule mix | ecosystem: Host-associated > Plants > Roots > Nodule | place: Mexico: Nepantla...
AATAGTTATAACAAATAAATATTAAAAATAATAAAATTATACAATAATAATAGCAATAAAAATAATAACAAAAAGATAAATTCATAAAACAATAATATAATATAAATAATTACTAAATTTACAATTTCCGTTAAATCTTCTACAATTAATGCTATTCAAATTTTATTTAATTTTATCAAAATTTACTTTTACAATTTACAATTTCAGTTAAACAATTTTACATGTATTTGTAATATCAGATATTTCTTTTACTGAGTTCATATAACATATCATGAATAATGTTTTAATTATACGCGATGTACATGTAACTAATAATATTTTATTTTAAATTAATTTTAATTATATGGTAAAATTATTATAATTTGTCAATTAAATTTTTTTAACAATCATACTTATCATATTACACGTAAACTGTCATAATTTCTTTTTTTAATTTTCTTCACTTTTTATTTTCTTTTCTCGCTTCAAAGAATCTTATACTTTTTACTCTAAATCCATATTTAAACTTGAAACCGAACAAAATATTATTATTTTTTCTGTTTTTCTTATTATCAAGGAAGGATTTGAAATATTTATCATCATGTAATAAATTAAAGTAACTGAAATTGACTTATCGATTTGACCATATATGGTATAGGTCTGTGGCTGATTATTGAGGATCGATACGTTGGCAACTTATGATGAGGGTATATAACCTTTCAACATCAAGTTGATGAGGTGATAAAGAGATAAAGGTTAAGTAAACATGGGAGAATGAAGTTAACCTAATTGCTATTTAAAACATAAAATCAAATATTTTTTGTTAGTAGGAGGAATTCCCCAGCACCCTCGTCCTAAGCCACCGATGCAATGAGCCTCATGTACATGCTTGGCTGTCGGTTGAGGATAGACAAACCCTCAACCTTTGGTCAGTCTTGGTAACAAGACATTCGTACTTGATGAACTGATCGTTCCATTATTATGCGAAGTAGGGAACATTAATTTGATAACCATATAATAATATTGTAGAACTTTCTGTCTTGCCAGAGTCATCGCGCACTAAATATTCCTAAAACTAGATGATTCTGAAAGTGATAATTCAAAATTACAAGAAGTTTTAATAACAGCCTGTTTCAAAACTTGTAAATTCGCTTTTGGCCTCTTCCAAAAACATAAATAACTTTCGGAATAGGCTAATGTGAAAGTCAATTTTAACATTTCGGAATAGATTGTTCTAAAAGCTTATTTGAAGTGTGATTTTTCACTTCTATAATGACCTATTCTTTGGATATTAAAATTGGTTTTTGAATTAGCCTTTTTGAAAGTCATTTATGCCTCTGAAACAGGCCTTTAAAAATGATTTTATGTTTTTGGAACTTGTCATTATGGAATGCAAATTTTGACTTTTGAAGCAGGTCATTCCAAAACCTAATTTTAATTTTACAATTCTATTTTTGTGTTTTTTTAAAATTTTGAATTCATTAGTTATTGCATATTGATAAATGTAAGTTATTGTTATAGTTAAGGATGGAGGACTATGTTTATACAAGAATATTTGATGAAGTTGATAAAATTCTTAATTTAAAATAATTAAAATTAGTTAACTTTGATGGTAGTGATTTCATCTATTCTTTCACGATGAGGTAAATTTATTTAATGATATAATTTATGTACAAATTTAGATATCTTATATGATAATATGTAATATATTTTGTTATAGGTATTTTCAATATGAGATGCTTTACTAGAATGGGTTCGTGGAAATGTGTTTCGGCTTGGGTTTGTAATTGTGATACTTAGATTAGACAAAGCAAACAGACAAAAGGAAGAAAAACATTTGTGTTATTAGGTTGTGAACGAAGTAGTCAGTGTATGAAATACAAGCAGGAAACAGATGTTAGTATTACTGCTTCAAGGAAGTGTGTTTGTCTTTTTAAATTGAGAGACAAACCAATTTCCAATGAAAATGGTTAAGTATTGAAAGTCATATGCCATTTACACAATCATGCATTGTTTGAGATATTAGTGTGTCACTCTTATATCGAAACATTAAAAAGTAATGAAAATACATTATTTATAAACATGATGAAGAGTCAAGTTAGGTTGACTAATATCTTGCTAATCTTACTAACTTTTCTATCATAAAAGACCATTTTTAGCTCTCCCCTATCCCTAAACTATAACATTAATTTTTTTAACCAACCAAACTAAAACTTAAATAACAATTATAAGTCAAAAATACTTACCTCACCTTCCCACATTCTCATGATAACTGAGTAATAAAGAACCATCGGTAGGTTCTCCAGAAAATGCCTCAATAGCATAAACGTCAACATGAATTACCTTTTCTATAATTTCCTCTATATACAGACGTTGTAGGCCTCGCTTCCTTGTCCTTGAAAACTACTATCTCTAATTCTAATCATCAATCAGATAATTATAGTTCAAAAAATAAAAAAATAAAAAAAATGTAGTTTATCTAATGGAATAAGCTATTTCGAAAAATGGAATAAGCTATTTCGAAAGTTATTTCCAAATTTGTAAATAGTTCTAGAATGACTTATTCCAAAAGTAATTGAAAACGGCTTTCGAAATGGAGTATTTCGGAAGCTATTTATGGATCCAAAAATACCTCCTCATTCCCCTATCAAACCCTAACCTCATCGTGGACACAACGGTAGACGGTGGCAGTGGCAGGGACAAACATTCCTGACAGTTGCAACACAATACTTGTGGCGGCTTCAGGAGTAATCACTGTGAAATGGATGAAGGTGGAGGAATATATAAAGGTGTAAAGTGGGAAAGGATATAACTAACTGTGCCATAAAACATCAGGGGCAATATGAATAATCTGTAATTGTATTGAGGTGCAGGAAGAAAGTGTGGAGGTGCAGGAAGAAGCCGTCTAAACCTAATAACGCTTGGCTCAGAGAACGACTCTGATTCTGTCAGCCTTGTATTCTTCTGGGCTGCCTAGATTATGTGCTTTTCTTTGGGGAATGTCTTTTTAGGCTTTCCTCCTTCACCTCATAAATTTTAAAGTTCTTACTTAATCCTTATTATAAGAAGATTGAGTCATTTATCAAAAATAATGAATTCCGAATTATATAACTTGAAAATTATTTATCTTTTCAAAATTAATAAACTCTGGATTATGTCATTTGAAATGACTTCCAAAATGAGTAATACAAAAATCACATTTTTAGGGAAAAATGACTTTCACATAATACAATCTCAAAATCACTCTTATCAAAATACATTTTCAAATTTTACAATCTGAAAATTTTTCAGAAATCACAATCTACAAGAAAAAATGGCGGAGACACAGAATTTAGAAAGGTAATACAATTTGAGATGTGCAAAGTAAATTGTCATTTACTTGGCAAAAAGAATCCCTTTCCTTCATTATACCTTTTGTTATTTTCTTTTTTTTTTTAGCAAAATAAAGAAATAAGAAAAACACAAAACAAAAGGATGTATGTTGCCTTTTTTTTCGCTTTCATTTTCTTTTTTCCAGGTTTCTTGTAAATCTTTCTTCACATATAAATAAAAAGTAAAAGACATTTTTTTTTTTTATTTTGACGCAAGCTCCATACGAGTTTTGAACATCTGAGTTGGCAACTATTGAACAAATAAACGAGGAAAGAAAGGAATAGATTCTGAAAATTTACCAAACACTTCTGTATTTTCCAGTATTCTCTTTTCAGTTAACTTATTTTTTCTCAATTCTAAAAAATAAATTAACAAATGAACAATTGCAAATTATATGAGGTGAAATATTTTTTGAAGACCATTCCCGAAGGTGGTAGCAGTGAGATAAAAACAAAGATAGCGAGGTTGTCCAAGTGTTGGGTCCAGAACTTTCACACTCCTTCTCAAACTCTCAAGACCCTTCTCCACCTTTTACCTCCACTCTCTATATATTCAACAATTCCCACATCTCACACTCATCAACACCTCACATCGATCCTTGTTAGTCTTCAATCCCACATTTCCTTTTCTTTCTCCAATCCCAATGGCTCAAACACTGTCAACTTCATCACTTCTACTGTCACCAAAAACAGGGTACTCTGCTAAACCCAAGAACAATGTTGTTGCACCTTGCATGGCCTCTTTTCCGTCGAGGAAAGAGTTTCCTAGGCTAGAAAGGATGAAAGCTAAGGCTTCTGGTGATAACAAAGACCACTCTGTGGAAGTACAACATGTTAACAAGGGCGACCAAGCGACCGCGGTTGAGAGAAAGCCACGTAGAACTGCCTTCGACATTTCACCTTTTGGTAAGATTGCCATTCTTATCCACACAAATGTAGTATACATAATTGTTCGTGCTCATGCATCATTCTATTTCCACCACTGACACTAGTTTTTCATATTCTTTTATTTTTCCTCCCCCTTAATATTGTAGCTTTAAGACAAAGTTTGGCATCATAAACAATAAAGAAAGAAACCAAAACCGGTTCGTAATAGATACTTAACTTGCCTACAGATATTGGTATAATCATGTTTGGTTTGATTCTGTTGTACATTTTCCACAGAAAGAGAATGAAATTTACCAGTGACAAATCTTCAGAAGTAACCATACTAGAGGTTTGAGAAACCGTGACAAGCATAACGAAGAGAAATAACTATAAACGAACGTTTTATAGAATCCTAGTTAAGTCAATTTGTACAGATAACTAAAATCTAAGCAAACTCATAAAAATAACATTTTTCAATGTTTGAAATTTAACGGTACGTGTCTTTGAGTGATGAAAGGTGATGGTAGTTACGTTTATCTGAAGTTGCTTTCAAAATAGTTAAACATGTACACTGAACATGCAGTGTGGCCTATTGCAGGTCTCTTGGACCCGTGGTCACCCATGAGGAGTATGCGCCAGATTTTGGATACAATGGACCGAATTTTCGAAGACACGATGACATTCCCCGGAAGAAACGTGGGAGGAGGGGAGATTCGTGCCCCTTGGGACATTAAAGATGAAGAACATGAGATCAAAATGAGGTTTGACATGCCGGGTCTTTCTAAGGAAAATGTTAAGGTATCAGTGGAGGACGATGTGCTTGTCATAAATGGTGGTCACAAGAGTGAACAAGAACAAGGTGGTGATGACTCCTGGTCAAGCAGGAGCTACAGTTCCTATAACACCCGTTTGAAGCTTCCAGATAACTGCGAGAAGGACAAGGTTAAGGCAGAGTTGAAAAATGGAGTGCTTTATATCACCATTCCTAAGACCAAGGTTGAACGCAAGGTTATTGATGTGGAAGTTCAGTGAGAAGTCTTGGCTTTGTGCTTTGCAACCCTGTATTTTACCATGTTCTTACTTTTTTTTTTTTTTAACATATATATACCCTTTGTACGGGTAAAATATGTGGTATTAAGTGTGCAAAAAAGTTGAAATAAATTGATGTTGTAGAATTTTCTAGCAATGTCAGTTGCTCCTCTACTAATTAATCAGATGAAAAATCTGTTTCGCTAAATCATGTCTTGGAACATGAAATTGGTCATAAGCCCCAAAAAGATGTGAAAGGAAACTAATCTGATAACGTGTGTATATCTTAATTAGGAGTTTAATTAACCTCCCAATTCCTGATTATGAACAAAGTGGGAAACTACAGAACTAATCGGTGACTAAAAATATAATGAGAAATTTAGGCGAGTCTTAGTTTTACAGGAGAAAGTTGAATCACACATGAGAAAAAAATTATAAATTTATTATTTTAAAGTTTTAAATTGGATACAGTGTCACATTTTTTTTATGTGGACTTAATCTAGGTTTTATTATTGTTAAATCTATTTTGTGAATCTGTTTTTGAAAGATCTATCTTTGGTTCATTTTGATAATTGATTCGAATAAGTAAATGCGAGAAGAACCTTAGATGTGAGGAATACAGAATGGAAGAAAAACCTTAGATGATAGATGTGAGGATTTTTTTTTTTTTTTTTTTTTTTTTTTTTTTTTTTTTTTTTTTTTTTTTTTTTGTTTTTTTTTTTTTTTTTTTTTTTTTTTTTTTTTGTATTGAATGTTTTCTTGGTAGGAGTTGGGTTATACGCAAAAATGTGTAAAATATTGATACAAGTATAAAATATTTTTGCTAGAGAGAGACTATATCAATAGAAAGGATTAAAAAATTAAAAATTTAAGTGAGTCTAATTTTAAGTAGAGTAAAAATGAGAAAATATTTGTGGTTGAAATGTTTCTTTTGAGAGAAAGTATATTAATATAGAAAGGATTGAAAAATTAAAATTGAAGTGAGTTTAATCTTATACTGTGTAAAGATGAGAATATTGATGACAGTAAAGATGAGAAAATTGAGAAGGTTTTGAGAATGGAGGTGCTATTAATCTTTTATACTTGGGTTTGAGTCTAAGTTCTGTGAATCTCCTCAAAATCCCATCATAACCTGTATCAATGCAAAAATCTATGTCAATGTAAAGGCAAAAGGAATTAAAATTTAGAAACTACCCATAAATATTTTTCTATGCTAGGTTCTCTGTCTGCCTTTACATATTTCATTTCTATTAGCTTTTACAACCAAACTTCCTTAAAAAAAGAAAGAGTAAAGCATAAAACATTACAACTACGGCCACAAGTCCCATGACTACAACAGAAAGATGCTACAAGGAAGAAAGGAAATGAAAGGTATGTTGTATGTTACTCCTTTTCTTCTGGTATAGTGTCCAATTTGGGTTTCCGGTGGTTTGGAAACTTAACACCAACAGTTTGAACCTCCGATAGTATATCCTCTACGGAGATCTGTTTGTTCACCAACCGCTCAAGTTGCTGCTTCGTTATGATAACTTTGATTCTCTTTATCCCACCATCTGTCTCAACGTCCCTTAAAGATGCAAGGTTTGGAGGGGAATGCAAAGAGGGAAGCAAGTAGTATAATCTCCCTGCCTTCAATTCATGATCAAGTGAGAGAGGTTCTGTGACTTTCTTTGAAACACCAACACCAGAAGCTGGATAGTTTTCCAAGATATCTTTGACGTGGATTGGGGTGCTAAACTCTAGTATTTTCCCATCTGGTTTAGCTACCCTCACAATTTTAACCTTTTGTACCATGATGCAAGAGTCTGAACTGGGTTTACAAAGAACAATACAATTGCCCATTTTATTCTAAGGGGTGTATAAATGAGGTGGTTGAAGACTAAAAGCCCAGTTGTTAGAGAAAGCTATAAAGATAATTGCATGGAACTGTGAATATGTGTGAGAGAGAGAAAGCAGGGGATTTTGAGTGAGAAATGTGAGTTTTGAGGGTTTGAAAGGAAAGCATGTGAGATATATAGTGAGATGGGATTCTTAAAAAAATGGAGGGGTTGGTTTCGTGTGTAGTGGAGCAGAAAGGTGACTTTCCGTTGAGAAGGAAACTTGGGGATTAGGGCGAGAAAGTATGATATGTAAAAGAGGTTTTGTGTTGAGAATGGAAAATGAAAGATTTGTCAACACGCATGCAGCATAGGTCGGTTAGTGGAAGGTGGCGGAATATTGCATTGCTCATTTAACTATCTTTTCAGCCTTCCAGAGCCCAACTGATGCAGCAACTAGACTCCTATATGATTATGCACAGTATATGGTTGTGCCATAACAGTCTATGTCATCAATGCACTTCAAAAATTATGCAAGTGGCCTGATTTTGATTGGGTGGGCAAGCAGCTAGACTTAGCTTTTGGATCAAACTACCATGTCCCAATTAAGTGGGGAAGAAAAAAATCTACTATAACTGGATATAAACGAGTGGTATTTTTGTTCCTTTTTAATCAAGTGCAACAAAAAATCTTACTTTTAAATCACTTGGTTAGACCCTTTCTTCAAACTTTATCAGTTGATTTTCGCTGTTGTAATACTTCCAGCAACATGTATATATTGTTATGTTTGTTAATTTTTATAAAAATTGCATCACGTCATGGTTTAGGTGACGAGCAAGACAATTTCAAAAGCAAAAATTGCTTAATTTCCTCAGCGGTTCTAATTGTTTGACACTGATAGAAATTAAGGCACAACAGAACAAAGGGATGCAACAACAGAAGCCCATTCTTCCTTTGGCTTTCGGTAGGAAGGAAAGGAGAGATTGGATGGTTGAATGAAGAGAGATTATATTAAATCTGTGAGTGGGTCATGCCGGGGGGGTGACGCAACAAATGCAGTTAAAATATGTATGGTTCTGGTATATATAAGGAACAAAAGTTTAAGGTTGTGTGTACTTTGATTCATGCCTTTGTTTATATTTGCTTCTAGAAAAATATAAATTAGTTAACCTCTGCCAACTGCTAACTGCTATTTGGCTGTTTCTTGCCGTGTTCAATAAATAATATCAGTCTGTATGATACATTTCATGCCCATGATGCCTACTATTCAAATGAAACAGTAGCAGCAGTATGTGTCTGTGGGGGTAGCAATGGATCGTTATTATATCTTTTCTAAATAATCTTGTTTTTTTTTAGTCTAAATGATGGTTCTCACACGCTTTCGGTGAGACTCGTTATGCTCAAAATGCTGAGGTTGCTTCAATGTACAAGAAGCTTTATCTATCTTGTGGAAAGACATAAAGAGGCAAACTTTTAGAAAGTCACCATATATTGTCTAAAGCTTAATACTCAAAATATTGTAACTAGATACATTTATAGTTTAGTTTTCTCTTATTCATCATACAATTGAGAATTTACCTCTCTATCTAACCATTCATTGAAAATACCCCCACTATATGTGACATCCATTAACATGGAAAATTGAAGACATGGATATTTCCTCCATTCTAAATATCGATTAAAAAAAAACTCAATAACTAAATAATGAGAGATTATTGTAACTCAAGTAATTTTCTCAAATTAAACTTTTGAAAAATGTAGTTGTATATTTCTAAATTATTGAGTTAAGTGCATTGTTGGATTCAGTGCATCATTCTATTTAATTACAAGACATGACAAAATAAGAGTTCACACACTAGATAATTAACTAACTACATGTATTTTGATGTTAGACTTATTATTTTCTAATATTTAATTTATGTATAAAATAACTTTAATGATTCTCTATTATGACTGAAACCGTGATTGTATAAAAGTTTAAATGAGAAAAATCATAATCTTTAATGATTTTAGCTTTGTTAAAGATGAGTCAAATCCTTCTTTTTTTTTGTCACACTAGAGGTGTTTGTCTTCTATACTGTAAGTTGTTTTTATAAGCTATTGTAAACCATATTTTTAACAGTAGTATGCTACATTGGGGTATGAAGAAGCATAGGGTGCACATATACAAAATCATTACTTCTACCAACAACTATTGCAGACTTACAAGGAACGAGTCTTAGACCATATTTTATTTCATTTATGAGTGATGGAACACTAATAAAAATGTTTATGGTTAGAAAATAAATGTTAGTGCATAGGAGCCATCCATGTGTAAAATAGAGGCATAGTTTTGTTCACTTGCTAAGTATGCAATTTACTAGTAGGTGAGACAGTAGCCAATAAACAAATGTGTTGCTTTTGAGTGCTCGTAGGTGGTGGTTTGAGCAGACTTAATAACGTCATTGTCAGAGTGGCTGAAAAGATGAGACAAAGATCTTCTAAATCCACAAAGTCCATTTTATTATTATTACTTTTCTAAGTTGTTGAATTCCAACTTACTAACTCCATTCTTTTAAAATGTTTTCCCCTCCCTCACTCGCACATCAAACAGACCTAACCCCATCAAAGTTAAAGTCCAATTGTTTTTCAGATAAGAATTAAACCCAATAACTATTGGATTAAGAAAAACAACTTATTCCCGTAATTCTTTTTATGTAATATATTTATTTTTATTTTCTCTAGTTTAACATTCTTTACAGTACAAAAGAAAAAGGTGGGATCAAATTTTGAGGAGATAACTTTAAACTAAAAGTGAATTTTATTGTTCTACCGATTAAATGATAATTTCATTTCTTCATGTTAAATTTGTTATAATTGGATATCAACAGCAACATAATCAAATTATTCATACTGTTGTATATTTTAAAAAATATGTTACATTGATTTTTTTATCAATATAAACAAAGTGTCAAATGATTTTATATTACATGATACTCTTTATGATAATTATGTTATTATCATATTTTACCATGTTAATCTCAATTTAAAAAAAAAAAAAATTCTTTGATTCTCTCCTGATGAGACCATCTTAAACCAAGAGTAACAATAGTAAACAAGAAGGGACCAAGGGGTCTTTCTACCTTAACCTTTTTTCATATTGAACTATTTTGTTAAAAAAGCTCATCATTAAAATAGAAACATGCTTAATATAAGGCCATGTCACCCATTTTTATTAAAAAAAAGAAAAAAAAAAACCCAATCGCCTAAGCATATAGTATAAACAAATTTAGCTAAGTCATAAGTTTTTTTTTTACTATATTTTAATCTTTTGCCAACATTTTTGCAACCATATTATGCATACACCTAACTAAAGCTATTAGTCTAAACTCTTGTAGACCTTCTTGAGTCCTCACTTCAAAATAAGTTTGATGAAAGAGGGTTTTCCTACTCTTGAAAATCTTCCACTTCAATTAAATTTTTCCAAGGCATAAAATCAGCATCAATATGCCAAAATTATTTTATCAATTTGACATTAAAGTCATAGAGTTGAGGATTTTAGAATGATCACAACCATAAATATCTTCCTTTACCTCCCCTTCAAGGAATTTATCAGTGGAAAAAGTGTTATCTATTAAATAAATTAGTTTTAATTTTGAAATAGTTAAAAATATGTTAGTATCAGTAAAGAGTCTGTTAACATTAATTTAACATAAAAATAAAAATAAGCTTTTATTTAAATTTGAGTTGGTTATTTTATAAAATTTATTAGTGGTACAAATTTGTACAACTTATTTAAAGGTTGTTTTATCTGATGAATAATATGTAGCAATTAACTTCCACTGTTTTATAGGTTTTAAGTTTACAGTGATATCAAAGAGAATCTGCGAGAAGAGTATGCAATAGCAAAAAGAGTAATCCATGGCTACTTAAAGTTTCGTTTAGCCTTTCATTTGGTTTGATGGCTATTACGATCATTGAAGCTTGTTGATGAAAATTTTCCTACTATCAAAGAAATATTGGCAAGTTGTTTCAAATGGAATACCCACTAGCATAGCAGATGCACAAATAACTGAGATAGAAGCAATGAAGTTAAAGGATCTCAAAGCAAAGAATTACTTATTTCAATCAATTGACTGTGCAATCTTGGAGACAATTCTATGCAAGGAAACTTCTAAGCAATTTGAGACTCCATGAAAAAAAAGCATTAAGGTTTAGCAATTGCAAGGAAGCAATAGCTTCAAACACTTCGTATGGAGTTTGAGACACTTCGAATGAAGTCTGGTGAATTAGTTACCAATTATTTCTCTTAAGTCATTGCAATTGCCAACAAAATGAGAATTTATGGAGACAAGACAAAAGATAGCTAAAAAGGTACAACGTTCCATGACCTCTCGAAATTTGATTGTTTGCTCTATAGAGGAATCAAAGGATATTGATGAACTTACATTAGATGAACTGCAAAGTTCTCTACTAGTTCATGAGCAGAAGCTTAATCAGCAAGAGAAAGAAAAGCAAACACTACTAACATCTACCAATAGTCTATCTTCTACATTGAATAAAACTAATTACAATGAAACAAAAGGACAATGAATGACAAAAATCAGCAACAACAACAAAATCAATCAGAATACCAATTCAACAATTATGGTGGAAGAGGAAGAGGTGGATTTGAATCATCCATTTACAAAGCAAACTCAAGAGATAAGTCTAATGTAGAATGCTATCGATGCCATAGGTATGGACATTATAAATTCGAATGTCATACTAACCTACCCAAACCCAATATGGAAAAAAATCACATTTCGCAGAGAATGATGAGGAAGTTTCTTTCTTAATGGTCTCTCATACAAAGGAGGACAATAGTAAGAAAATGTGGTATTTAAACACATGATGCAGTAACTATATGTATGGTGACAAGAAAACATTCTCCATTTTAGACAATCATACAAGAATAATGTAAAGTTTGGAAACAACACCAAAGTGTCAGTGATGGGAAAGGGCAGGTAATCATTCACACCAAGGGGAATGCCACACAAACTATTTCTAATATTCTTTTTGTCCTAGATTTAAAGATCAACTTGTTGAGCATTGATCAGTTGTAAAAGAAGGGTTACGAGATTCTTATCAAAGATGGAGTATGTCGTATAGATAATGAAAACCTGGGATTGATTGCTCAAGTCAAAATGACAACAAATACGATGTTTCCTCTTTATTCTAACATTATACAAACTTGTTTTGCATCACAATTAAAATATTTAGCATGCCTTTGGCATTTTTGCTTTGGTCACCTCAATTTTGGTGGACTAAAAATGCTTCAACAGAAAAACATGGTTATAAGTCTTACACATTTCAAAGGTCCCTCAAATATTTGCGAAGATTGTACCATTAGCATGCGACACCGAATGTCATTTCTAACATTTAGAGATTGTTCATTCTGACATTTGTGGGTCAATCAATCCTATCTCAATTGGAGGTAAATGTTATATCATCAATTTCATTGATGATTTTAGCAGAAAAACATGGGTTTATTTCCTACAGGAAAGATCTGAAGCTTTGATAACTTTCAAAAGCTATAAAGTCATGGTGGAGAAAGAAGTTGGATGCTCAATTCATGTTTTGCATACCGATCGTGGAGCTGAATATAATTCACATGAATTTGCATATTTTTGTAAACAATATGGCATCAAAAGATAGTTAACAACAAAATACACTCCAGAACAAAATGGTGTGTGTGAGAGGAAGAACCTCACAATCATAAACATGTTGAGGAGTCTTTTGAAGAAGAGCAAAATCCCAAAGAAAGGTTGGTTTGTGACTGTCAACTGAAGCATTCATATTCTAAATAGAAGTCCATCTCTAGCAATTTAAAATATGACACCTGATTGGAATGGTAGAAGACCGGATGTAAGTCATTTCAAAACTTTTGGTTCCATTGCTTATTTACACATACCAAATGAGAAAAAAAATAAACTAGATGAAAAGGGAGAAAAATGTGTTTTTCTTAGTGTTAGTGATTGTTCAAAAGCTTACAAATTGTATAATCCTAACACTAAGAAAATCATCATTAGTCGAGACGTAATCTTTGATCAAGAAAATTTTTGGCAGTGGCACGTACATAGTGTTGATAATAATATTCCAGCAGATTTTGATGAAGAAGCACAAGAGGGGCATTGACCTGTGGAGATTCAAGATAAGCAAGCAATCATAAGAGAACCAATTCAAGATGAGTAAGCAATCATGAAAGAAATAAGGACACAACGACTTAAAAGGAGACCGACATAGATGAGTGATTATGAGGTGATAGGAATTTATCAATCCGAAGATCCATTCATTCATTTTTCTCTCTGTGCAAAACAATACATGGGAGTTAATAAATGAAGACCATTGATCTTAAGTGGATTTATAAAACAAAGTTGAAAGAGAATGGTGAAATTGATAAACACAAGGCCCGTTTAGTTGTCAAATGATATGAGCAAGAATTTGGCATTGACTATAAAAAAATGTTTCTTCCTGTCGCGAGGCATGATACAATCATATTAGTAATTGCATTGACAACTCAAATTCGTGATCTATCTTCGAACTAGATGTCAAATCAGCTTTCTTGCATGAAGAATTAAAAGAGTAGGTATTTGTTACTTAACCTACTAGTTATGTCAACGTTGGTAAAGAGTATAAAATATACAAGTTAAAGAATGTTTTATACGGACTAAATCAAGCCCCACGAGCTTGGTATAGTCGTATTATAGCTTACTTTCTAAAGTTAGATTTTTTCAAGTGTCCTTATGAACATATTATCCATTAAGGCTAAAAATGACGGAATATTCATAATGTGTTTGTATGTAGATGACTTAATTTATATTGGAAATGATAGGAGCATGTTTGATAAATTTAAAGATGTTGGTTTTATAGAATAAGAGGATATAAAATAATAAAAATGAACGAAATTGAAAGAAGATGTATGAAGAAGAAATATATTGTTATTTCTTCTTATTTCTCTGAGCAATGAACAACTTACATTTATAATACTTGCAGAAAGGAAAAATAACTGACTGAAATTCCTCCCCTTAAAAGTTTAGGAGCAGTTATCAAAAACTGAAATACTTTATCCTAACATCTAGGAAGCAATTAGGAACAATTATTCAAATTAAAGACGTATTCAGAAACTGAAACAAATCAATGTGTAGTTTCAAAACAAATATCTAACACTCCTCTTTGATTTTGGAACTTCAAACTCCAATCTTCTATCTTAAGTCTTCAAACTTACTGGCTAGTAGTGGTTAGTAGTGGTTTGGTAAACAAATTTGCAATCTGATTTTCAGTTTGGCAATAAACAAGATCAACAACTTCATCTTTCTTCTGCTCCATGTTAAGATCAATCAAAAAATTTTCAACCACAAGACTTGGTTAACAAGAGTTGTAGCAGCAATAAATTCAACTTTTGCTGTAGACTTTGCAACAATTTCTTTTTCTTAGAGTACCATGAAAAAATTCCTGAACCAAGACTAAAACAATATTTTCATATCTTTCAAGAAACCACCCCAATCAATATCAAAATACCCAACAAGCTTTGCTTTATGTTTGTTTATTGAACCATCAACATTTAACTTAGTTCTAAACACCCATTTCACCTCAATTACCTTTCTATTTGGAGGTATGTTATCACGCTCCCAAGTGTTGTTATTCTCAATCATATACAACTCCTCCTCTATTTATTTTTCACTTTAGGCCATTGAGAGCTTCTTCATGGTCAGCAGGTTTAGATATTGTAATGTTACATCTCTGTTATATGTCAGATAGGGATCTAGTACCTCTCACAGGATGATAATCCACATTTTCATCAGAACCTTTCTGCTAAGTTATTTCTAGAACAACATCAAGGCCTTTAATCTTTTTCTTTTCTACTTTCTCAACTGTTTCTGCTTTCTCCCAATTCCCAACTTCAGCCATAGAGGAGTAGGCTAAGTCTGTTTCTATGTTTGCCGAGAAGCTTTTGTCCTTCATCTTTATTTACATCAATTTAATGTTAGTTGTATCAAAGACTTCACAAGTTTTATCTTTAAACACAACAACATAACCTTTCTCTAAAAGTTGTCCGACACTTAACAAATTTTGATCAATCTCAGGAACATACAAAACATCTAAGATAGTTTTTGTTCCTGAGTCAATGTTAATGACAATATCACCTAAGCCTTTAACTTTAACCTTAATATAGTCTTCATTTCCAATTTTGACCTCTGAGTAATATGTTTCGTCCAGATTCACAAACATACCTTTATCATAGGTCATATGATGAGTGCATCCGTTGTCAATCAATCATGTTTCACTAGTGATGTTATTAGCAAAGCAAGTCGCCACAAAAAGATGCTCCTCCTTCTCGTCATCGGTCTCTTGAGTAATTTTCACCCCTTGTTGCTTTCTTTTGCATATCTTCTCCACATGACCCTTTTGATTACAGGACCTACACACGACATCGGGTCTCCACCAACATCTCCAATGTGGATGAGAAGTTTTTTTTGTAGTGTTGACATGCTAAGTACTTCTCTTTCTCGTCATTGCCATCCTCATCACTTTTCTTCTCATTTTTCCAGCCTTTCTTCTTTACTTTGTAACTCGGCTATGACTTTGCTAGAAAAGTTCCTTCAGTACTCGACTCTTTTCTCAACATTCTTCTATGCTCTTAGGTTTGCAAAGAGTTCATCAATTTAGTTAGTGAAATCATAGTGAGATCTCTTGAATCTTCAAGTGATAAGATCTTTGCTTCAAACCTCTCTGGTAGGCTCACTAACACTTTTTCTACGATCATTCTATCAGGTAAATCTTCACGTAATAGTCGAATCTTGTTGACCACTGTCAAGAGCCTATCAAAATATTCTTTGATGATCTCGGCCTCCTTCATTCTCAACATCTCAAATTCTCTTCTGAGATTGAGAACTTGCATTTGCCAAGTTCTTTCATTCCCTTGAAATGCCTCTTGGAGAGTGTCACATGCTTCTTTAGCTGTTTCACAGGCCATAATTCTAGTGAATACAACATCAGAAACAACAGAGTGAATACATGTCTTGGCTTCAACCTTCTTATTGTTTCATCATTGTAATTTCTGATTTGATCTACAGTTGGATATTCTTGTAGTGGCTGGATTTCAGACATCACAACATCCCACAAACCATTCACTTATAGATAAGACTTCATTTTGACAAACCATATTTGATAGTTTTTTCCGTAGAAAACCAGAGGTGCTGCCATGAATTTTCCGGCCATGGGTGAAGTTTTTGTTTTTCTCAAAAGGTTCCTCACTAGTTTTCTTCTGTTGTTTTTATTTTCTCGTAGTCTCATACACAGGCCCTTAAGAACTAAGAGCTTTCATACCAATTGTTGGTTTTTCATAATAAGAGGATTTAAAATAATAAAAATGAATGAAATTAAACGAAGATGTATGAAGAAAAAATATATTGTTATTTGTTCTTATTTCTCTGAGCGATCAATAATTTATATTTATAATACTTGCAAAAAGGAAAAATAACTGACTGAAATTACTCCCTTTAAAGTTTTGGAGTAGTTATCAAAAACTGAAATACTTTATCCTAACATCTAGAAAACAATTAGGAACAATTATTCTAATTAAAGACGTATTCAAAAACTGAAACAAATCAATGTGTAGTTTCAAAAACAAATATCTAACACTCCTCTTTGATTTTGGAACTGCAAACTTCATATTTTGTCTTAAGTCTTCAAACTTGCTGGCTAGTAGTGGTTTGGTAAACAAATTTGCAATCTGATTTTCAGTTTGGCAATAAACAAGATCTATAACTCCATCTTTCTTCTGCTCCATGTTAATATCAATCAAAAAAATTTCAATCACAAGACTTGGTTAACAAGAGTTGTAGCAGCAATAAATTCAACTTTTGTTGTAGACTTTGCAAGAATTTCTTGTTTCTTATAGCACCATGAAAAAAATCCTAAACCAAAACTAAAACAATATCCTGAATTACTCTTCATATCTTCCAAGAAACCACCCCAATCAATATCAGAATACCCAACAAGCTTTGTTTTATGTTTGTTAATTGAACCATCAGCGTTTAACTAAGTTTTAAATACCCATTTCACCTCAATCATTATTTCTTCTTGTTTCTCTTAGCATGAACAGCTTACATGTATAATACTTGCAATTATCAAAAATTGAAATACTTTATCCTAAAGTCTGGAAAACAATTAGGAACAATTATTCTAATTAAAAATGTATTTAGAAACTGAAACAAATCAACGTGCAGTTTCATAAACAAATATTAGAATGATGCATTATTTTATTGGCATAGAAGTTATTCAATCTACTGCAGGTATCTTTATTTCTCAAAAAAAATGTGCTAGAGCTGGTAAACAAGTTTCAAATGAAAGATTGCAATCCAGTTGGTACCCCCAATAGAAACAGGTCTAAAGCTTGTCAAGATCTGCAAGGAAAACGAGTTGATAGCATATTTTATAAGCAGATAGTGGGAAACTTAATGTATCTATCTGGGACAAGACCAAATATCATGCATGTTGTAAGCCTCATTAGCTGATACATGAAATGTCCAACGGAAATGCATCTCTCTGCTGCAAAACAAATCCTTAGATACTTGAAAGGTACAATTGGTTTTGGGATTATGTACATGAATGGTGAAAAATCATAATTATTTAGTGACTATGCTGGAGATTTAGATGATAAAAAAAATCACATCTGGCTATGTTTTCATGATGGATTTGGAAATGTATAATGGTCATCAAGAAAGCAATCAATTGTGACTTTATCAACAACAGAAACAGAATTTGTAGCTGCAAGTGTATGTGTCTATCAAGCTAATTGGTTGAGACAAATTCTTGAAACACTACAGTTCAAGCAAGAGGGGGCTACAACAATTCAGCAATAAAGTTGTCAAAAATCCCAGTTTTACATAGGAGAAGCAAACATGTTGATAATAGCTATCATTTCGTGTATGATCTTATAAACAATGAAACTATTGTACTGCAAAAGTCAGAATCAGGTTGCTGATATATTTTTTGCCAATAAAAAAAATGTTGTTGATATATATAAAAAATTCTCAAAATCAGTACATTTTAGAAGCTTAGAAAGTTGCTCGGAGTCTGCTCAAAGGATTTATTTTAGTTCAGTATTTTCTCAACTAACTTGTAGTTATTAGTTTAAGGGAGAGAATGTTAAATAAATCAGTTTTACTTTTGAAAGAATAAAACCTATTAGCATAAGTAAAAAATCTGTCAACATCAATTTAACATGAATAAGTTTTTTATTTAAATCTTAATTGATTATTTTACAAAATTTATCTTTATCTGATGAATAAAATGTAACAATTCACATTTAATTCACATTTAGTGCTTTACGGTTTCAAGTTTACATTATCTTTCTATGATTCTATAGAACTCTACCATCATCCAAAATATGCATGTTTTTATCTCTTTTTTGGTACCTTTCATTGAAGAACTTGAACACCCTCTTCTCTTCCCAATATGCATGTTCTTCTTTTCCAATTGATTGCTTGGTGAAATTATCAACGGTTGCAGCCCCTCTGCTTTAACCCCTTAATTTTTTTTTCTAAGCAATGAATCCTTGTGTGAGACCCCTCCTAAAATTGTTGTTGCAGTTTGTTTTTTTTTTTCTAAGCAATGATCTTTGCTCTTAAGTTTGCTTTTAAGGTAAATTTTCTTCACACCGTGGGAATGTCCTCCAAGTCCATATCCACTATGAATTGATCAAACTTCACCCTCTCCCTCCCCCGATTGTTCCTACGGTTTTGTTATGCAATTGAAGTCACATATAAAACACCATGAAGTAACATTGTTGTTTTGTTTTATCTTTATCACTTCCTTCCATGGTCTCTCCTTCTCTTTTAGCTCACAAGGCGCATATGTGTTGATAATCGCCACTTCTTTCTCATTTTCATTCTAAATTCCTTAATCATAAATAACCTTATCGACAAAACGGTTGACATATTTCAAAAGCTTCCTTGTTTCACATAAACAAGAGGCCACCAACTGAATTTGTTATTGGACTTAACTTTCACCGTACATCATTATCCCCCATATTGTTTGATAAAATGTTACATTAACCACTTGTGACTTAGTTTCTTGAACACAAAGCAATTCATCCCTCTCCTTGCTAACAAAACCTCTACTAATATTCTTCTTAACTTTCCCCTTAACTCTCTTACGTTATATAACATAACTCTCACGATCAACATTCAGAATCTCTCTTTTCCGTCCTTACCTCTTTCAAGTTTTTTTTTTTTTTAACTCCATTTTCCACATCAATTATGATTATGTACATATGCCTCCAGGTACCTCAATTTTGAAATAATTAAATTGAAGTAGAAATTGATGGAAGAAATTAGTGAAGCAAAACCGATGATAAATAAAGTTTATATGAGTATTTTGGAAATTGAGGCTGAGGATATATTTATGTATTACTCAAAGTTATGTTTTCATTAATTTTGAAAATTGATATTTAAAAATGCTATTGTAGTAAAATATTCATATTTTTATCAATTGGAAAAATATTCTTGAAGTACATGGTTTATGATTTAGTGGAATAATTGGTGGAAATAGAAAAAAAAAAAGGACGACTTTATTTATTATTGAAAAATAAAAATAGTTTTTGTTAAGAAAATCTTAAGCAATTGTCGTTAAAAATTCAAAAATAATTATCTCTAAAAAATTGAAATGACTTTGATTCTCACTTAAAAAGAATCACCAGTATCGATGTATGATTTTATTAAAAAATTATACTAAAACTATAATCAATCTAAGTTAAATTCCACTGTTGGAATGTGACTTAAAGTAATTTGTACTCTAAAAATAACGAGTTACTACAATCTTTTTCTACCACTTCATGTTAATAATTTATATAAAAGCATTTTATCCTTTTATTCCACTGCATTTTATTTGTTTGAACAATTTACTTTAGGTATTTGATTGCTTTCTTTTACTTTCCTAGTGTTTAGATATTTTATTTCTAATCATTTACTGTACTCATTTCACCTAATTCTTTTTTCTTACTTTTCTGCACTTTCAAACTTTAATTATTATTTTAATTAAAATTTGAATATACATTTTGCACAATCTTTAATATATTCCGTGCTCATTTAATTTATAAAAAAATCATTTCATTAATTAATGGCCAAATTCCATTATCATTTAATTTGAAAAAATTCATTACATGAATTCGTGGCCAAATGATCGATCATAGACAACATACATACACTCAATATATTATATATTTCATCTGTCTTTTATTTTTGTTTTTCATTTTTTATCATTTTATTTTCACAGATATCACTCACTCTACCAAAGGTCTTGAAAATATCATTATTCTTTACTTACGGTGCCCAAGTTTTGAAGGGCCTTATGTGTGTTGAAAGAACTCTCTGGGGGCTCCTTTCTTTTGGTATAGTCCTTCATCTAGAGGTATCCACTACAATCCAGGACCATGGTCCACACTCTATAATGCATAGTAAGGTCATTCATTGCTTGCGAAATTCATATAGGATTTGCAAATAAAATAATCTTCAGTTGCTTTCGAAGAGCATGATCGTCCATGTAACCGTTTTTCTTGGAGAATGAGTTTGTGTGTCCTTTATAGGAGCAAAATTTCCACACGCTTCTTTCTTTGTGCTTGCTTTTTCTCTTTTATGTATCATTACATTAGACTCTTCTTCAGCAAGTTGTGTTCTAATGCAATGGGTTGTTGGCGACAAAAGGACATGGCGTCGAACCATACCACATAGAACAAGACAAAGAGAGGAGGCCAATTAAAACCTTTATGCTTGAGAGACAAACCACATTGGATGTTAATTACTTTGTTTTTTCCTTTCTCATGTTCATATGTTTGTGTTGTATCACGTTATGTGAGAGACTTTCGACTTTGGAGCATGTTACACTTTTTTTCTAGTTTTTTTTGGAGGGGAGTAGAAGTTAAGATCATGATGACGTTTAAAGATGATTTTTCCTTCATTTTCATATTGTTACTTGGTTGGTGTGATAAAAAAAATAATATAAGAGGTATAGATTAAAGTGTTTAAGCAAATGCTTACTTTCTTTTTCTTTTTCTTATTATTATTTTTAAAAATAGTTTTACTAAGTTCATCCAAAATATAAACAGACAATTGAAATTTCACATTAACTAAAATTAAACTAATTTATATAGTATATAAGTAAGGATAATCTTTACCTTACAAACTGATTTTGTGATAATGAGTTAAGTTTAAACTCATTTTTCTTTATATGGTATCAAATTTTATCTTAGCAATGCTTAATGAATTTATTGTATCACTCACTATCCAGTAGATATCAAATTATCCACGAATATCTAGACCCACACACAAGATGTACATGCCTCAGTGTGATGATAGTGTATTAAAGATCTCACATAAACTAAAGATTAGGCCAATTTACAATATATAAATAAGGATAATCCTTATCTTATTAAGTCGGTTTTGTAAGGATGAACTATCTTAAGTAAGACGAAGACAGGAAATCACGGAAGTAGGTTATGACTTGGAATTAATCATCTTTGCTTTGTATAGAAGATCTTGTATGTATTTGGTTTGAGATAAATGAGGACTTTCATCACTAGTCTAAGACACTTCAATTTCAAAAAAATAATACAAGGTACCTAAATCCTTTAAAGGAACATGGTTATGAAACATAGAAATAAAATATGTAATATCACTTACCGAGCTAGCTATGACAATAATATCATTGATGTAGACAAAGACAAATATATATGAGGTGTCCATGAACTTTGTAAAGAGTGAGTATCAGAAATGGAATGATGGAGATTCCACATCGACTAGAAATGAGGCCTTTCAATAGTTAATAAGCAGGCCCAAACCTCACCTTACAAGCCGGTTTTGTAAGGTTGAGTTAGGCTTAAAGTCCACTTCTGATATGGTATCAGAGCCTATCCTAACAAGGTTGTTGGGCTTATCAGGCCACCCGCTATCAGGCCGCTATCAGATCACCCTTATATATAAGTTTCACGCTCGAGTTGAGGAGTCTCGGCATGAAGGGGTGTGTTGGAGATCTCACATCGACTAGAGATTAGGCCTTTCAATAGTTTATAAGTGGGTGCAAACCTCACCTTACAAGTCGATTTTGTAAGGTTGAGTTAGGCTTAAAGTTCACTTCTTGATAGAAGACGATAGAAAATAATTGGATGAAAACCCAAATCAAGAAATTGTTTTAAAACACCATGGAGAAACACATTATTAATGTCAAGTTGATGAATCAGCCACTTAGCAAAGAGAGCTATGGTGAAAATTATACAAATGGTAAATGGTTTGATGGTAGGGCTGAAAATGTCATTGTAATCAATCCTTGCAGTTTTGTGGTATCCTTTATAAACTAGCTAAGCTTTGTGTCGTTGAAAAATTCTATCATCATTGTATTTGTTTTTGAAAATCCATTTGTAGCCAACTATCGTAGCACTAGGAGGAAGGGGAGTAAATGTCCACATTTTATTTTGAAACAAAGCATTGTATTCGTCTGCATGGATCTAAACCAAGCTAGATTGGTGATAACTTCTTTCATATTGGCAGCTTCAATATGGGGAGTAGTTGATGTGATGTGAAAAACTTTTGGTTTAAAAACTCCAGTTTTAGCCCTTGTAACCATAAGATGAGTGTTAGAGATAGGTTGGGAAGAAGAATTAAACATTTTTTCTATAGAAGATGAAGAACGAGAAACATCAAAATCATGCAAATTCAAGTTGCTAGTATGATCATTATCATGCATAGAAAAGAAAAGCATTCATAAAATTATAAGTATTTGTGTGGTATAGACAATAAGATGAAGAATAGTGAGAAGAGAGCAAGATAATGAAACAATAGTATTGTGGGAGGTAGAAGAAGCAAATAGATTATTGGGAAGGAAGGAAGCAAATTTTTCAGAGGGTGAGAGACAGAGGTAGCCTTTATGTTATGAATTATAACTAAGAAACAAACACATAAAAGTTCTAAAATCAAACTTATGTTTATTATAGGGTCGGAGAAGAAAATAACATGTGCACCTAAAAACCTTGAAGAAACAATAATTAGGTTTGTAATTAAAAAGAGTTTCATATGAATTGTTGTAATGAAGCACAAAGGTAGGTAAAGTGTTATAATAATAGGATGAGTAACAAAAACTTCTCCTCAATATTTAACGGGGAGAGAACCACTAACAAGAAGAGCAAGATTAGTATCAGTGAGATGATAGCATTTTTCATTCAATGGATTTATTATGTTCATGAGTATAAGGACACATCAAATGGTGTTGTGTTTAGTAATTATTAAGATACGATTTTAAGCATAACAACTATTTTGTATTATCAATTTATATAGAGTGCAACTACAACCATTTTGAGTTTTAGCCAAACTTTTAAAAAGCTTGAAAATAGTATATACTTATGAATTGGAATGAAGAAGATTTAACCACATGTATCTTGAAAAAAGCATCAAGGAAAGCAATGTAGTATTTTACACCATTAGACAAAGGAACAAGGGATAATCCCCATATGTAAATGAAAACAAGCTCTAACGGATTATGATAAACAATATTGGAAACCAAAAATGGCAACTAGTGTGACTTAGCTAAAACTCAAGAATCACATAACAAAGTTTTGTTGTTGCGTGATATGATACAATTGCATAAAACTTGTAGGATGGTTTTGGTGGAGGCATAACCAACCTGAGAATGCTAAAGGTGAAGAGAAGACATTGAAGGTCTGAATGTAGCATGGTTGACATAGAAATCATGAGTGTATTGGAAAAGAGGAAAGGCATATAACCCATCCTTAAAAATTCCTTGTAGAATTATCTCTTTGGTTTCTTGCTTTTTAACATGACAACAATAAGAATAAAATTAAAAAAAATTACTTCATGATCTTTAGCAAATTTAGATACAAAGTTTTTGGTGATTGTAGGAACACGTAAAAGCTGGTTTAAACGAATGGGTTGTGAATTGTGAGATAAAGTGTAATTTTGCAGTGCCAATATATTGAATATACACACCTAATCCATTACTTGCTTTGTCCTTATATTACCATTGTAGACAAGCTTTGTGAAAAAATTATTTGTGTTATTGGTTATATGCTCAACTATCGGTATACTAGAGGGGATCAAGAACCTTTGATGGTGTGTCAAGCAATGAGGGCTCATTATCATCATGAACCGAGGGAAAAAATTGAAAAGTGTTAACATAATTGGAGTCATTATCTTGATCATACTTGAGCCAACAATCCAGTGTTATATGACCATTCTTCCCACAGATTTGGTACCGAGGATGTGAATTATACCAAGAAGAAGAAGAGGAATTCCCAAGAATTACGATTATGTTGTTTCTGTCTAAAATCCATGGTTCTGCTAGCGAGTGTAATGAATGTGACTTGGTTGTTGATTATTGGAAGACCATGACCCTGTAACAATATTAGCTTGAAAAATATTTTGCTTAGTGTTTTTATGTTTTTTAAACAATTCTTCTTTCGTTTGGAAATAAAGCCTTAACCTCTTCAAAGGTGTAGGGGTTAAGAAGAGAGGTGGTAGATGTAATAAACATGTCATATTCTTTAAAGAGGCCATCTAGGATAACTTTAATGTGATCTTCCTCCGGTGTAATAGGTGACCCAACAACTAGTAAGAATATTAATGGTTTTTCTTGATATCTAGAAGATAAATGGAGAGGGAAATGCCTTTATTGAGTGTTTGAAGTTGAAGTTTCAATTTCTTAACCTTTGTGCATATTTGAGAAGTATAAGTTTATACAGATTTCTCACGAAGTATCAAGATCCACCATCTTAATTGTAATGGTTGTTATCATTAACACAAGGAGTCAGACTATAACAAACTTATCTTATTGTTCATGATTAATAAAATTTGGGTTTGCAGTGCTTGTGAGTTCATCAATAGTACACTTATATTTTAGTAATGTAGATAATTCATTTAAGAAACGGGTCAATTTGAGATCATGAATGGTAGCCAGAACCCTATATAAAGAAGTTACCGTCATCAAGTGGTTGACATCAAATTTGAGAATAATATAAGTTAAAAAGATCACAATAAAAAAAAACTCTCAATATTGGATTAGTACAAACACAAAAGAAAAAAAAAATAAACTTTATTATTCATAAAAAAAACTAATATACAATCAAAAAT
>Ga0123340_1000613_pt1 | contig 25213 bp, 19 predicted proteins | sample SirMexnodulemix_FD_89961 | JGI IMG/M metagenome (GOLD analysis project Ga0123340, IMG submission 89961) | Root nodule microbial communities of legume samples collected from Mexico - Siratro Mexico nodule mix | ecosystem: Host-associated > Plants > Roots > Nodule | place: Mexico: Nepantla...
AATCTTTGCTGCGGACTTGTCGACACAGGTGACATGATGGCCGAAATCGGCGAGGCAGGCACCGGAAACAAGGCCGACATAGCCCGAGCCAATCATCACAATACGCATACGACCTCACATTTCCGGGTTTTAAACTCGCTGGCTTTGAACACACCCATCGCAAATGACATGACCAGTCTGCGCCTTCAGGCGAACGCTTAAGCTGCCCTTACGCGTAGACCCTGAAATAATCGACGCGCATATGAGTGATCCTGTCCGCGTCCTGCAAAGGCTGCGGAAATCGGACGTCGGTCCTCAATGCAAGCGTTAAGAGCGGCCAGAACACATCAAACTCCTCGTCCAGTCGTGCGGAACGCGTGATTGGCCAATCAGCGGGTTTTCCCGTCTTCCTGTCGATGACGGGCTTTCGATTGAAGTATGGAACGCATCGCGTGTCATCGACGAGCATGCCGTAGCGGCAATACCCTGTCGTCATGTCGACAGGCGTTTCAACGCCGGTGCTTCGCCCACCCTCGTCTAGCCCTCCCCATTCATGAAGGTAGGTCCCGTAGACGGTGGGCTCCCAACCCTTGTGCTCCACTATGTCGAGCTCAATGCTGGTCCTCGGTTCCAAGATGCTTCGGCCGTTCAGCATCCAGAATGCCGGCCAGGTCAACGGATGACGCGGAAAGAGCATGCGCGTCTCGAAATAGCCCTTGCGCCATCCCTTGAGGACGACACCATCCTTTCTCGCTGCCTGAAGATTTCCGGAAATCCACTGAAATTCGGGCAGCGTGTTTCCGTAATATTTGCGAACGTTCATCGGACGCCCGATATATTTCGCGGATATCTGCAGCGCCTTGCCATCTTCTGCCGCCGAGTCGTCGACGATGGAATATGGATTGAAACCCTCCTCGCCGTGCCTGGTGGCGAATGCCGATCGACCATAAAAGCCGGTGCCGTCTGTCGTCGCCTTCGGACCGGCATCCCAGACTGACCAATCGAGAAAATTGAAGGTGTCTTCAAAGACGACCTTTCGTCCGACGGTCGGATCGTCAAAAGCGGGCGCCGTGGCAGAGGCACTCTGGCACTGGAGGGCCAGGAAGGCAGTAGATGCGTGTAGAAAGCCGCGCCGTGATAAAGAAGGCAGCATGCACGTTCTCCTTGCCGACGATTGACCTTATGCGAGCTCACTTGCGGCGGTCCGCAGGGCCTCGGCATGGATTTCCACCACGCGCTCAGGGCTGTACCTGTCGATGAAGGTCTTTCGAAAATCAGAGTGTGACTGCTCGAGCGAAAGGTTGTCACAGTAATATGCCATCGCATCGATGAGAGCCCGTCCACCGCTCACCGGGACAAGGCGCCCAAGCCGGGGATCAACGAGGATATCGCTCGGTCCGAATTCACAGTCGGTCGAAATGACCGGCAAACCAAACCGCAAGGCTTCGCAGATCGCAAGCGACCACCCTTCCCACCGCGAGGTCGAGACGTATACGTCGCTGGTTGCAAGGGCCGGCTGCGGGTTGATCGGGTAATGTTCGATACTGACGGAAGCATCGAGCCCAAGTCTCGATATTTCGGCGCGCAGGTTCGCCTCGCCGATGCCATATCCGACGATCCTCAGCCTGACCCTCGGTCGGATCTTGACGAGTTCGGAAAACGCCTGAAGCAGGATATCCTGCCCCTTTTGAAAGGCAAAGCGACCGACATTGACAAATGTGACGGTTCCAGACGATGCGTCGCAAGACGGCGTTTCGGACAGATCAAAAGCCCGCACAGGGTTGGGGACCCAGACCTGCGGTACCTTGCTGTTGAACATCTCCTTGAAGGAGTCGAGCTGTCTCGGCGAAGTTCCGAAAACATAAGACACCCTTTTGAGGAAATAGATGCGCATCAGGAAGAAGAGGACCTTCGCCTTGAAATGGCTGCGCTCGCGCTTTGGATTTCCGTGCAAATGAACGGCAAATCGACGGTTCAATCCAATACAGGCCGCCATGCAGATGACTGTCGGCTCAATTTGCGGGACGACCACCAGACTGTAGTCCTTTGACTTGATCACGCTTCGGAAAATCCGCATCAAGTCCAGGCGCCCGCGAGCTAGGCGATCGATGACGTTGTAACCACGGGCCTCCGTCGGCCGATTCTTGTGAACCGAGGTGTAGAGCACGTCGACCTCGAAATCGTCGGAAAATCGATCGGCGAGCATCGTGCAGACCGCATCAACGACCCGCTCTATTCCGGCAAACGCACTTGTTCCCGGCTGGATGTAGAGGATCTTCATGCGACGTCGGGATTGATCGCGAAATGGCAGGCCGACTTGCATTTCCATTCGTCCTCCGGACCAAAAGGCAACAGAGCTCGATGTGCCGGCACGCGCGCACCGGACGCCAAAAAAACAAGGATTCAATCATCTGCAAATCGCATCGAATGCGATCAGTATAGGGCGAGCGGATCTAGCGAAGCCCCCGGCAAAATCACTGTAGGTGATACCCAGGATGCCACGGAAAATACCGATGGAACTACTACTTGGCTCGCCCCGAAATACTTCGGGACGCGTAGAGGCACGGCCGTTTCGGCCATCTATGCTGCAACGTCCACAAGGTTATTTCTATGGACGTCTTGCACTGCACTTGGTATGCTGCTTTGCAACATAATCTGAGTAGAGAAGGTTTGCAAGATGTTAAAAGTCCAGCCGCTTCTCAGCATCATAATCACTTGCTACAATTACGAAATGTACATTTCTGAATGTATCAGAAGTGTTCTTTCGCAAGACTATGACAATCTCGAAATAATAGTGGTCGATGACGGATCGACGGACCGCTCCTGGGACAGGATCCAGGAATTCGGGGATCAAATCACTGCCGTGCGGACAGAAAATCGCGGGCAATTGAAGACATCACTAAACGGTCTGTCATTGTCGCATGGTGACTTCGTCTACTTCCTTGATGCCGACGACGTTCTTGGTGAAGGCACGTTAGCCGAAATTGCTGCTTATCTTCGGCCGGACGTTTCCAAGATACAGTTCATGCTTCTGCCAATCGACAAGGATGGCAAGCCGATCGGCAATGCATTTCCCGCTCTTCAGCCTTCAGACGATTCCGAACCACTGATCCGATCGATACGTGAAAGAGGCTACTACAACACGCCGCCGACCTCTGGAAACATCTACAGGCGTGACGTCTACGAAGGCCTTGGGGAAATGACCTATGAGCGCGGCATCGACGGTGTGTCTTATCTACTTGCTCCCTTCGTCGGCAAGGTCATCTCGATTCCGAAGACGCTTGGCAAATATAGGATCCATAACGCCAACCAGTCGTCCTTTTCCGTACTGACGTCAAAACGGATGAAAGGCTACGTCGATCGGTTCATGGGACGTCTTTATCATCTTGCAGAACTCGTCCAGGCACGCTGTGCTTCAACCGATACGGTCGAAGTCCGCAGTGACTACGCCTACGTCATGGAACTGAATACGATGAGCCTCGTCGTTGACGGCAAGCGGCCAGGTGTTGGCCAGATCGCAGCTTACATCGGGGCCTTGATGCGCGAAAACACCGGCAAGAAGCGATTTGCGCTTTGCCTTTTTGCCGTTGCGCTCTTTGTGCTTCCAAACGGCATGGCGCAGCAGTTGGCGGCCATCCGGATTGATCCGTCGCGGTCTAGCCAGATGCGGGCGCGCCTGAAACAGACCTTTTCCGTTTAGCGATAAGGTGAGGCGTCACGTCGCCAAGGTAACTGCCTTGCCGCGTGGCATCGCCGAGTAATAGACCTCGAGCGTCTCCCGGGCGACGCGTTCGATCGTCAGGCGTTCGATGCGAAACTGACTTTTCTGTCGCCAGTCGGCAATCCGTTCCGGTGCTTCCAGCAGGTGGCCAAGCATCCTGGCGAGAGCTGCCGGATCCCGGGGCGGCACAAGAAGCCCGGCCTCCCCGTCCTCAAGCAGCTGGGGAATTCCGTCGACAGACGAACCAATGACCGCGCAACCTGCTTCGCGCGCCTCAGATAAGACGAGCGGTGCCGGGTCGGCATGGGAAGGAAGGACGAAGATATCTGCCCCTAGCATGTAGGGGTATGGATCCCTTGTCGATCCGACGAATGTGATCTGCGGCGCGCTTTCCAATGCTGCGGCCCTGGCCTTGTATTCCTCGCGAAACGGGCCATCACCGACAATGTAGAGATGGGCTGTCGGAAAGGACCTGTGTACGGTTTCAAACGCGTCAAAAAGGTCCGGGAGACCTTTGCGTGGATGAAGACCACCGACAAACAGGATACTTGGTGAGCGAAGCGGCTTTGGCTCTTCACTGCGCCCTTCCGATCGGCTTGATCCGATCGTGCCATTCAACACCACCTTCAATTTCGACTGGGGAACGCCACGACGGCGCATCGAGGCGCCGACCACATCGCTGACCGCGATTACGCGTGTTCCCAACCCCATCAGCGTTGCGCTCTTTTCGAACTCGTTGTGAACTGTCGTAATGAGTGGGACGCGTCGTAACTTGCAGACCGGGAAGGCAATCACCGCGCTTGTCATCATGTGCGCGTGAACGATGTCGATGTCGTAGTTCTTGATATAGGAACTCAGGCGAGACAGCGCCCTTAAGAGGCTCGGGATCTTCCGCTGGTGACCGATAAAGAGCGTTTCGATGCCCTTGGCCTTCAAGAGTGTGTCGAAATCTCCTCCTTCACTTGCGAGATAGACCTGATGTCCTAGTTTAATCTGCGCGCAGGCGAGATCCACCGCTGCGTGCACATGCCCGTTCAAGCGCCGGGTATGATTGAGGATATGCAGAACTCGCATCGTCGACCTCTCGTCATCTGGTGCCGATGCCCACCGCCTTTCGGGTGCATTCGACGGCAAGCCATGTGTGGTATTCAAGGCGTCGCGATCGCGGTCTCCACATCGATGGTGGAAACCCGGGCGGTCGGCTGATAATTGAAGCCGCCCTGCCGCCCGATCGATTCTATTCCAAAGCTCTTTAATCGCGCGATCGCCTGTGCTGCATTTTGTGCAGCTCCCTTGCTGTAGATTGGATAGGCGTTTGTCAGGACGTGGCTGCCCTCAAGCTTGAGATCGCCACGAAACAACCCATTTGCGCAGGCGTGATGGCGGAAATCTGCTTCTGCCTGTTCGGTCGACGTGACCGTGCCGGCAATGACCTCGACTGCAAAATACTCGCGCTCGGCAACGCGCCCGTAAAAGTCCGAATAAACGGTCAAGCGCTTCCACGAGCCCTCGTGCGAGAAGTTATAAATGATTGCCTGGGGAAACCCGCGCTCGCCAGCAAAGCTGAAGTACAAAGTTATAAGCGTGATGGTCTTCAATGCGGAGGCCTGTCCGTTGCCGCATATCCGTTCGGCAACGTTAATCGGCACCGTGGAAACAATCCTGTTCCCGCCAAGGCTCTCACCGTCGAGCAACAGCTCGTAACCGCAAACTGTCTTGTGAAGCTGACGGATTTCAGCCGACAGCTTGAAGACAACGCCACAGCTTTCGAGCCTCGACACGGCTGCGCCATAAAGCGCCCCAAAGCCTTCCCGCGGACGTGCCATCTGGCGGTTTTTCGGCCCGGTCGCTCCCTTGCGCTTCAGCAAGCGGCGCAAAAGATTGATGAGCGAAGCATATTCGGCGATCCAGAGCATGCGCTTGCGCGCGAGATCAAGATCGATCTCTTCTGCATTGATACCGTAAAAGCGCCGCATGTAGGTTCCAAGCCCCGACCGGTGCAGGAGATAGGCGCCGATCCAGTAACGCGCAAAGTCTCTCGCATTCGCCATCCGGCGACAGAATATGCGCGCGTAAAGGACCGAGGCGAAAATCCGGATCACTCCAATTGGACCCGCCCCGAGAATGTCATCGCGTATCGAAATCGGATAGACGGTCACCTTTCCCTGCGGGTTTAACCTCCCCCAGGACGGTTTGATCGGCACATAATGTTCAAGAAGCTCCGGGAAGTGCCGAAGCAAAGGGGAATCGTCCTGAAAGATCAAACTGCCGACGTCGAACGTGTAGCCTTCGGCCGAAGACCAGTCCATGTGGTTTCCGCCGACGTGATCGTATTCGTCAACGACGACGACACGGTTCCCCTCAGCCGAAAAGATCGACGCCGCGACGAGGCCCGAAATGCCGGCGCCAAGCACGATAACATCAAATTGCTGCACTGCGGACATGCGTGAGGAATGATGGCTTACGTCATCCATTGGTCGCCCCCGAACTGTCCTCCCAGTAGAACGAGACAGTATAACGCAATTAAAAAAGAGTCGACATCTCAAGCACAACGTCGGCAGAACAATAAGCACGTGAGTAGTTTTTGCAACGCTTCTGCACCGCAAAATAAAATATAATTTTGCACTTGATGTATACCAAATAATGCGGCAGAATTTTTGCGGTTGCGAATTCAGGGAAACAGCCTTGCTGCAGTGCATTCACTGTAACAACACTGTCGAAAGACAGGCAGGGCTGATCGACGGCAAAGGGTTATCCAGTGCTGCGGCAAAGCCTCGCCCATCTCCTTCACGGTCCATTGGACGGCATAGATCTAATCTCAACAGACGTGTTCGACACCTTGCTCTTGCGCCAGCCGCGATCGCAAAGATCGCGCGTAATGCAGGCCGAGCAGCGCTTTGCTCGCTTGCTGCGGGACGAGGGAACTTTAATCAGTGCGGAGCATCTGTTTCGAACCCGACAACTGGCTGAGCGGTTTGCCTATCGCGCGCTCAACGTCGGCGGCGGTGCTGGCGAAGTCCGGCTCGTCGACATTATCCACCGCCAACTCTCCATGCTTGGCCTGCCCGAACGGCTGATCGAGCAGCGCATCTCACTCGAGATGGCGATTGAAAAGATTTCGCTATCCGCAAACGAAAAGCTCGCCAAGGTATTGCGCCTGCATCGCCAGACCGGCATTCGCATCGTCGCCGTTTCCGATACGGCACTGCCGAGACGCCAACTCATGGAATTGATCAACTACTTTCACGGTCCGGGTCTGATCGATAACGTCTATTCGAGCGCCGACATCGGAGAGAGCAAGCGATTTGGCAGGCTGTTTTCACGCGTTCTCGAAGAGGAAGGCGTTGCAGCGTCACGCTTGCTGCATCTTGGTGATGATTTTCTTGCCGACTGCGCCGTGCCGAGAACCATGGGCATCCATGCCCTGCATCTTCCCAAGGGGCGCCTGAGGCGGTTTGCCACACGCGCCGACGGTGCCCGGGCCGAAGCCATGCGTGGCGTTCGCAAGGGGATTATGAGACCATCGGGCCGAATGCCTGACCTGGCTGATCGCGCAGCCTTCGGGCGGGAAGTGTTCGGGCCAATTGTTGCGCAGTTTTGCCTTTACATATGGCTCTATGCCAGGGAAGCGGAAACGCAGAAAAATGCCGCGTTGCTGTTTTGCGCACGCGGCGGTATCGGTATCAGGGAAGCCTTCGAGAAGCTGGTTGCTAAGCTTAACCTTCCGCTTGAAATCCGTCGCGAAAACATCCTCATCTCGCGCCTGGTGGCGGCGCGCGCAGCACTCATGCAGCAAAGCCCCGCCGTCCTCGATGAACTTGGCCGGGAGTTTAAGAAGAACACCTTTGCCGATGTCGCCAATGCACTTGGCGGCTGCACGTATGAACTTTCCGGTCCTTGGCAACTTCCCTTCGACCCAAGCCACTTCTTTGCGATGATCGACACCCCTGAAGGCCGTGTGGTGCTCGACGACATTGCGAGACAGAACGAGCTGTTCGAGCGCCATCTGGAGCAGATTGCCGGTGATGTCTCGCGTATCATTCTCTGTGACACTGGTCTTTACGGGAGCACGCAGCGTCTTGTTGCTGCCGGGCTGCCCGAACGGACATTCGAAACGATCCAGTTTGCAAGGTGCAACTACAAGGGCCTTAGCGACGATCACTTCCCACAGGTAACGGGATTGGTCGTCGAGGAAGACCTCTATAACCCGCTAAGGATCGAGACGGTCATCCTGCGCTACTGGCAGATTATCGAGAGCCTGTTTGAACCTGCAATTCCCTCCGTTCGGCATTTGAGTGAATCTGGCGATGGAACGGTCTACAGCAATGCCGGCAAGATCGCTTATGGAGAGCTTGATCCTGCAGATGGAAATCTACTGCTTGCGGGCGTCCTGCAATACATTGATCGGGTCGGAAATGGCGCCGAGATCATGTCGGATGCCGACCTTGCCTGGGGGCGGCTTAAGCAAGCGATCACCAATCCTCGGGCCTTCGATATGATGGCACTGGGTGTCGGGGCCCGCTCCGTCGATTTTGGCCGTCCGGAAAGCGTCTATGTGCTGAAGCAATCGGGCGCCCCGGATCTTGCGAAAAGACTGACAGCCGTCAAATCTCAGCTTTGGCGAGAAGGCGCAATAGCGCGCGACTTTCCATTCCTGAAGACCGCACTCTTACCTGCCCTGGAGATGGCGCACATTGTAAGGGGAGTGTCGGCACGCCTCAAATAGCCGAACTACGACATGGAGGAACGTTGTAGGATCAGTTGCCGGATCGATCCGGCTCCAAGCAGACATCACGCGGGAGGATGACTGAGTGCAAGGGCGCGCGAAAAACCCCGCACGGCCTTTCACAAGAATATGCGTCGCGGCCTTTCACCGCGACGTGGCTGGAGCTCAGGATTTCGGAGTGAGACATGCTTGCGGTAAAGGCAATCAAGGGAGCTGGTTGGCTCGTCTTCTCGCGCTTTGTCGGACGAATAATCGACTTCTTCACCCTGCTTGTTCTTGCTCGCATTCTGACGCCTGCCGATTTTGGACTTGCTGCACTAGCCACATCGCTGGTGATGGTTGTCGACACCATGCTTGAGGTTCCCGTGACCCAGGCCCTCGTGCGTCTTCCGACCATCGACAAAAGCCATCTTGATACCGGTTTTACGGTTGGTCTCATGCGAGGCGTCGTGATTGCAACCATCGTTTTGGCAGCCGCTTGGCCCTATTCGTGGATCAATCACGACAGCCACCTTGTTCTCCTCGTTGCCGTCCTTGCCCTTGGGCCCATTTCGAGAGGACTAACCAGTCCGGCGATGGTCAATTTCGCGCGGCAGCTCGGATTTCGCCAGACGTTTATTCTGGAAGCATCCGGCAAGCTGACTGCGGCCATCATCGCGATGCTCGTGGTCCTGAGTGGTGGAGCATACTGGGCCATCGTTGCCAACTTCGTGATCGCCTCCTTTGCGTCAACGGTTGCATCCTACATTCTTGCTCCTTACCGTCCTGCCATTTCCCTGGCGCGCCTGCCTGACTTTGCCGGCTTCATCGGCTGGTTCTCGTCGGCCCAACTGGTCTCAGCGCTCAACTGGCAGTTCGATCGGTTCCTGATCGGGGCGCTTGCGGACCGTCCGACGCTTGGACGCTATGCAGTGGCGAGCGACGTTGCAGTCATTCCCACACAAAGCCTCATTGGCCCGGCGCTGCAGCCTGTCATGGCCGCATTCTCGCAGATTAACGCAGATCGCGCGCGCGTACGGCAGGCCTTCTTGAAGGCGACGCGCTTTGCCATGTTGATCTCAGCCCCCGCCTGTGTGGGGATATCTTTGACGGCAGACCTTGTGACCGACCTCCTGCTCGGCGCCAAATGGGAGCATGCAGCACCCCTACTCAGCCTGCTTGCCCTCGCTGTGGCGCCAATCCCCTACTTCCAGACGCTTTCATCGGTTAGCGTTGCACTCGACCGACCGCATGTGATCTTCCGTTTGAATGCTGTCGATCTCTGTTTCCGCGTGCTTCTGATTTCGATCGGGTTTTATCTGGGTTCGGTCACCGGTGTGAGTATCGCGAGAATTGCTCTGTCGACGCTCATGTTCGCCTTCTACCTCAATGAGGCCCGCCGATTGCTCGACCTTGGTATTCTGGATCAACTGCAAAATCTCTGGAAGGTGGCAGCCGCCGTCATCGCAATGGCGATTGTCCTCTGGCTTTTGCGGGATGAATTGGCCGGGCGAAACTATCCGCATGTGGCGGAGCTCGCATTTGTTATTGCCGCTGGGGCAGCAGCCTACGCAGGTGCCCTGTTGCTGCTCGGTGTGAGGCTGATCGCAGGTGGAGGCCGGCTTGAGCTCATTGATCGATGAGTGTTCACCGGGGTGGTTCCTGGTTGTGTTTAGCCAAGCGATGGATGATCCATTGCTCTTGCTCAGTCTAACTCACCCTTGGACTCCATTTTTCCACCCATTTTCATCCAATAAGGAAGAGGGAGACGGGAAAAGTCACAGCGGGAGGTGCCCCGCCCGATGGGCGGAGTCTCGATGAGCCTTCATCCGACGGCGAGCTCTCGGGAGACGTTCGATCGCCAACCACCGTCGCCGGCACGAACATCGCCTGCTGCGCGCAGGTCTTGGTAGAGCCACGAGAGGTCAGCCCAGCTTCCCGACGCCAGACGTTTAGCAAGCCGCGATTGACGCATCAGCGCCGAGCAACTGCCGAGATGTTCACGTCGGATTCTGCGCTCTTCGCCAGAATCGGCGCCTTCTCCTCGTCAGTCCAATTCCGCCGCGGGCGCCGACCGGTAATCACCTCGATCCGACGATACTTGCCCTCATGCCTGGCTTCATGCATGGCTTCATCCATGACTTCAAGCATGGCATCAGCGCGATCTCCAACCATCCCGGTCCGCTCCTCTCGATGAAGGAGCATATCTCGCGACCTCAATCACAAAAGAAAGGTGGGCTGTTCGTCGCGCCCTCTGCTCATCGAGGCGGGAGCGAAGAAGAGTCGTCGGATGCATGCCGTCTTTCTTGAGCGTTTCAACCCCAACTGCCGGTGTCTGCTCCCAATGGCACTCGCCACTCGGACATTCTCGGCAGGTCCTGAAGCCCCCCGCGTTGCGGGCTCGCCAGATAAACACGGAACGGGCCAACAACTGACCAAAGTTTGCACGCAAACTTTGGTCAGTTGCCACGTGCCCGGTTAATGACCGTTCCGACCACATTGGCACCAGCGCGACGCAAGAGCTGAACGGACTCCGAAACCTCCTCGATCGTCGTTTGGCCAGCGCGCGCGACAACAAGGACGGCGTCCGCGTAGCTTGCAAGCGCAAGCGCATCCATGGAATGGCGAAGTGCCGGAAGATCAAGAAGCACGTCGCCGCGTGAGCGTGCTGCTTCAAAGATCCGTCGCACACGCGGATTGCGAAAATCGGTAAACAAATTTGCGTTCGCATCTCTGGAATGGATCGGCAGTACAGCGACCCCACCGACATCCTCGAAGGACAACTGCTCAGGCATCAGCCCCGCAAATGCGGCACCAGCCAAAGAGACAGCCGGCAGATTGTCAGCGCTTGCGCGTGTATCCTCGCCGTCAGAAGCCTTGAACAACGTCACCTGCCGACCGCCGCGACTGATGAGTTGCGCGAGGCTGGCGCACAATGTCGAAACACCAGCACCGGGCGTCCAGCCGACAACGGCAATCACGATGCTTTTTTCATTGCGAAGGCTCGTGCACGCAATTTCGACCGACGTACGCAAGTCACGAATGGCGGCAACGAATTTTTGCTGCTGCGGGCTCGTGATGTGCAACGGAACACCCTCGGCGCCAGGAACATCCGGGACCGAGCCCAGGCAGCGAACCTCCATCTCTCGAGCTAGGTCTTTGGCGCTGCGAACGCGGCGATCAAGGGCCATTCGTACAACGACAACGCCGAATCCGACCAGCAGTCCGAGCACACCGCCCAGCGCGATGATGAGAGATTCCCGTGGAGCTGATGGTCCTAGCGGTGGAAGTGCCGCCCCGATGATACGGGCATCCGCATCAGGCGTTGCAATCGCTGGCAGCGAGCCTGCATGCATTGCTTCGCGCGCTGCATCGACCTGCCTTGCAAGCGAGTCCAGTCGGCCCTGCAATGCTTCGGTGCCAGCGCGCGCAATCTGCTCCTTGAAGGCCACCGTCTGATAAGTGTAACCCGAGACAGTTGCGTTGGCGACGCGGGCCGGCAGCTTCGGATCCGAGGACGAATACTCGATTTCGATGACAAAGGATTGTCCGACGCGACGTGCGTTCAGGCGAGACATGAAGTTCAGGAAGGCCGCCCGGTCAGCCTCATCGGCTTGTTCAATCGTGGCGCTGGCCCTTCCAGGCTCTGTCGAATTGGCTTTTGCGCTATCGGCACCCTCCCGCCCTTGGAACACTGGCAATCCACTCAGCAACCTCGCGATTAAGCCTGGCTGCCTACGGCCAAGCTCCGGGTCGTCCTTCAGGTTCAGGCTTTCAAAGACCGCTGATAGGAGGCGCTCCGATTTTATGGTCTGAAGCTCACTGTCAGCGCGATTAAGATCCAACGTCTGCTGCGCACCTTCGCCGCCAGAGATGGCCGACTGGCGTGGTTCAAGTAGAAGCGTTGCCGTTGCCTGATAGGTTGGCGGCAATGAATGGGCGTAGAGCGCGGCAAGGACGAAACCGGCTGCGCTGCAGACCGAAAGCGCGATCCTGTGACGTGTGCCGAGATCAATCAACGCACGCAACAGGGCGATTGGCCCATCGCCGGCCACATCGGATTGCGTCTCGTTCACCCGCCACAGCCTCGAGGTGACATCAATAGGGCGGGGTCTGTTGAACATCATTCGTGCTCCTAGCGTTCAAGAGGTTTTGGTGGCAGTCTTTGGCGTCGCGATCGCAGCGGCGCGTTCCGGCTCGAGCTTGCCACGAAGAGCGTCGAAGGCCGCCAAAAGGTTGCCGCGGGCTCTACCGCGCCGGTCGATGAAGGGTTCGGGCCAGACGGCACGACTGAAATTGCTGGCGGTGTTGCGGAAGATATGGTCCACCACCTTGGGGAGGCTCATCGTACCCTTGGTCATCATGTAGAGCGGGTTGATAACTTGCGAGTATCCCAGCCGTTCGCCGCTAACCCTTCCGCTCTTCACGCCCATATGGACGCCAAAGGCGAGAGCCGATTTGACGAGCCGGCCGCCGCCCTTGGCAAGTGCCGCTGCAAAGTCACGGTCCTCCAGCCACCCGTATAGGACCAGACGCTCGTCGAAGCGGACGTCGCCAATCGCAGAAAAACGGAAGGCCATGTTGCAGCCATAAGGGCTGAACGGTTCCGACCACGTGGCGTCAGCTTCCCCTGCCTCGACCAGATCAACCGCGTCTTGAAACGAAATACCCGGCCCCTTGATGCCATCGGCAAGGACGTGGCCTGTAAAGCCCACAATCTGGCTTTCGTCACGAAATGTCTGTATTGCGCTGGCGAGCCAGTTCTTATCAGCGATGAAATCATCATCGAAGAATGCGACAGCTTCGGTTCCTGGTCTCACGTGTTTCAGCGCGGTGTTGCGTTGTGCGGCAAGCCCGGGACGACCCGTGATGATTGTCACGTCTGGATGGCCTGCCAGATCGCCAGCATCTGAAGCATCGACACAAGAAACAATCACTGCATCTGGCTTCAGGCTCTGTGTCGACAGGAGATGGCGCACGCTCGCACTGACGATATCGGGACGTCCGCGGGTTGCGAAGACGACGCTGACATGCGGCCAACTCGGATCGACCGATCTGTGGCTGCAGACCTCGGTCGTTGGGTTTTCGAGGAGCTCGATATAACCCGCTGCTGTTTTCTCCCAGGAGAATTGGCGAACCCGCTCGCGTCCTTTCTCCACCAGATCATCTCGAAGCTGCACGGATGCGTGAAGCAAGCGTATGCGCTCAATCCACTCGGCCGGTTCAAAAGGAGAAGCGACCAGGGTCGCATCCCCACAAACCTCCGGCATGCTCGCACAATGCGACGAAACGACGGGACAGGATCTTGCCATTGCCTCCACGATCGGCAGTCCGAAACCTTCCGTCAGCGAAGGAAATGCAAGACAAAGCGCGCGGTCGAAGAGATAGGCAAGGTCGTGGTCGGATACACGCCCGAGAAAATGGACATTCGGCTGACGTTTGAGGGTTTGCTCGGCAAATATGCCATCGCCCCCGCCAGCAATGACGACATCAAGGCTCATCTCATCAAGCTGGGGCGCGATGTCAATCAAGAGCGACAGGTTCTTGTGACGCGCACGCGATCCGAGAGCCAGGACAAACGGTCGGCGCAGCCTTCCCGAGGCCATCATCTTCGGGGCTGCTTCGGCAAGCGATGGGTCCCAAAGCAGCGCGTGCTCGTGTCCGTTTGGAAGAACGGCAATCTCCGACAAGCGGATTGGCAGGTGACGCGCTATCTGTCGCGCGGCCGCATGGGACACGGTCGCAACACGTAGAGACCGTCGCACCAGCAATGGCTGGAGAGTGTGATAGAGAGCACGAAACGATCGGCTGTAACTCTGTGGTGCGGCAAAAATGTTTGCATCGTGGATGCATACGATCTGCTCGATCTTTGCCGCCGGCCCCGTGTTGCAGAGATTGAGGAGCCTGCGATTGCCACTGAGAAACGGCAGCTCGATCTGCTCCCAGGCATGACCGTTCAGTTGGCCGCCTTTTTCAAGTCGCATACGCCGCAACGACAGCTCTGGCGTTCTGACTGGCGCGATCACAACTGATCCGCCCGACTGTGCAAAATCGTCCATCGCATTGACGACATTATGCGCGTATCGCTGGACGCCCGTTATGTCATGCGTGAGAAATCGGCCATTGATTGCGAATTCGCTTGCGCTCATTCAGAAATCTCCTGGCGACCGCGACCTGTCGCGGTACCGATTGAAAGCATCAAATCACTTCAAGCTTCTTGATCGCCGCCGCATAAAATCAGGGCATAGCCAGCCGCACCTGCCTTTTGAGCGTGCGCCGCAGTGCTGAGATCAAGTGGAGGGGCGCGATACCGCGCCGCTTAAGGTTTTAGTAGCTGCCGCGCGAGCGCAGGACAGCCGGAATTGTCTTCAGCATGATCGACAGGTCGCCAAGAACACTTTGTTCTTCGACATAGCGAACGTCGAGTTGAACGCGGTCTTTATAGCTCGTGTCACTTCGTCCACTGACCTGCCACAGTCCCGTTACACCGGGACGAACTCTGATGTAGTCGGCGTAGTGAATGCCGTAGAGTTCCGCCTCGCTTGCAACGATCGGCCGCGGTCCGACAAGGCTCATCTGGCCGCGAATGACGTTGAAGAGCTGTGGAATTTCGTCAACGCTGCTTTTGCGCAAAAGTGCGCCAAGCGGAGTGACACGGGGATCGTCTCTGAGCTTGCGCGTTGCGTTCCATTCCGCCCTGAGCGAAGGATTCGCCGCCAGATGCCGGCTCAATACCTCGTCTGCATTTTTTACCATTGTCCTGAACTTCAAGCAGGGGAACATGACGCCGTGCCTGCCGATCCGCCGGTGAGCGATGAATATCGGTCGCCCCTGCAGGATTAATAGGACGGCGACGAGCATCAGCATCATCGGGGCCAGGACGACAAGGCCAATGCTCGCAATTGTTGTATCAATTGCGTATTTCATACCGTCCATCACAGAGGAACGGTTTTCATGTCCGAAGATATCGGACCTTCGGGAGGTCGCTCTGCGAGAGTGCAGTGGCGCCTTGCTGAACCTGTCGAAATTTCGACCGAGATCAATTTCCCTCATCTGCGTACTCCCCTCGTAAACAACTTAGACTTCGGGCATGTGCAGACAATGCCGTCATGGCATGCACAAGAAAGCTAACAAGTATTAAACGATTTGACAATAATTTTATTGCGCTGCACTATATAACTGTGCAGCGCGGGAAATGGACATCACTTGTTGATCATATTTCTGTCTTAACTGCCTAATATAGTTGCCGATAGTCTGATTTTTAATCGAGAAATCGGCAAGAACTGCGCCCGCAATGCACGCCACGATAATTCCGATTGTTGTATCTCGAGGACTTGGCGTGCGAGTAGCAATTATTCATTACTGGCTGGTTGGAATGCGCGGCGGCGAGAAGGTTCTCGAAGCACTGTGCGATATATTTCCCACAGCCGACATCTATACACATGTTTGTGATCTTGCGGTGATTTCCGACAAGATCAAACAGCACAAGATACAGACGACGTTCATCGGCGGCCTGCCTTATGCAAAACGGATGTACAAGCGCTACCTGCCGTTGATGCCAATGGCGCTCGAGCAGATCGATCTCGGGGCCTACGACCTTGTTGTCAGCAGCGAGTCGGGACCGGCCAAAGGCATCATACCGACATCGCCGGCCTTGCATCTTTGCTATTGCCATTCCCCGATGCGCTACATCTGGAATATGTACAACAAATACTACGACAGTTCCGGCCTGATGACGCGAATGATGATGCCGCCAATGGCGCACTATCTCAGGACATGGGATGTCGCGACCGCCAATCGCGTCGATGATTTTGTCGCCAATTCGACAACCGTCGCCCAACGGATCAAGAGTTATTATCGCCGGGAGGCAACCGTCATTCATCCTCCGGTCGACACCACAGCGTTTCGCCCGGTCCCAGCCTCTGACGTCGAGGACTACTATCTCATGGTCGGAGAGCTCGTCAGTTACAAGCGACCCGATCTGGCCGTCGAAGCCTTTAACCGGATGAAAGCCAAGCTGGTTGTCATCGGTGGTGGCGAAATGCTCCCCCACCTCAAGAAAATCGCTGGTCCGACCGTCTCCATCCTGGGCGCACAGCCTTTCGACGCGCTTAGGCATCACTACGCCCGCTGCAAGGGCCTAATCTTCCCCGGCGAAGAGGACTTTGGGATCGTGCCCGTCGAGGCGATGGCGAGCGGACGACCGGTCATCGCCTTTGGCCGGGGTGGGGCAACGGAGACTGTCGTAAACAACAAGACCGGCGTTTTCTTTCAGACCCAGACGGTCGAGGCACTGATTGATGCCGTCGAACGTATGGAACGTCTAGATTTCAACCCAGCGGACGCCGTGTCTCGCGCGGCCGATTTTCGACGGGACGTCTTTGTGGATCGCTTCCGGACCTATGTTGCGCGGGCAACTGGCGCCACACTGGCGGTATCGGCCTGACGTACCGACGAATTGCCAAGATATTTTCAACTGGAGCAACAGGATGCGGCTTTCCTCCTTACGCGAAGTGGTCCGAGGGCGCGGTCTTTCGGACAGAAGCAATGAAAGGCCGAGCTGCAAGGCAGCGGTTTCTGCGGCATTTTTGGCGATTGCCATTGGAGCTGGTACGGCCCATGCCGGTGAGGAATATGTGCCGGGGCCGCAGGACACCTTGAAGGTCCGCGTTTACGAGTGGCGCCCAAGTACGGGCACCGCATTCGAATGGGCCCCTTTGACGGGAGATTTCGTCGTCTCCTCCGCGGGCAACCTATCGCTGCCGATCATCGGCAATGTCCCGGTGGCAGGCAAGACACTCGAGCAGATATCGGAAACGATTGGAGAGCGCCTCCAAAACGAGGTCGGCTTGCAGAAGCGGCCAAGTGCTTCGGTCGAAATCTCTTCATATCGCCCGCTTTTCGTGACCGGGCTCGTGGCAAGTCCGGGCAAGTATAATTACAGCCCCGGCCTCACGGTCATACAGGCGCTCAGCATGGCGGGCGGGATCGGTTCGACCGACGCCAGCATGATCAGCCTGCAGCGCGATGCGTTGTCGAGCAAGGGCCAAGTGCGGGAGCTGGAAGCCGAACGACTTGGACTTGTCGCACGACAGGCGCGCGTCGATGCGGTCTTAAACGCAGCCTCATCCGTCGTCTTTCCCCAAGAGCTGACGTCGAGGTTCAACGAACCGCGATTCTCGAAAATGATGGAGGAGGAACAGTCCCTTTTTGAGACCCGCGAGCGCTCGATGATGACAGAGATCGACGCGCTGAACCGGGCCAAAGTACTCGCCAACAATCAGATCGACGCGCTGAAGGAGAAAGCGGCCTCGCTTGCAAAACAGATCGATCTGGCAAGCAAGGATCTGAACACGGTCAACAAGCTTGTCTCACAAGGGCTGACAGTGTCGACCCGCCAGCTCGGCGCCAACCAGACTGTCGCTGAACTCGAAAGTCGCAATCTTGACGTTTCGTTGGCCACACTGAAGACCGAGCAGGATCTTGCCAAGGTCGATCAGGATATTGCCGACGTCCACAATCGCTATCGTGTCAACGCGCTGACGGAGGCAGCCGAACTGCGCGACCGGTTTGCTTCAAACACCGAAAAAACCAAGACGGCAGGTGATCAGCTAAAGAACCTTGAGGTCCGCGCCCCATCCGCGATGGCCTCTCTGGCAGAGGAAAAGGCTCCCTACACCTTCCTGATGACGGTCAACCGGATCATTGACGGCACTATGCAAACGCTTGTCGTGGGCGACAACGATCCCGTCATGCCCGGTGACATGATCAGAGTTCAGCAGCGGGAAGAGCCAACGGTTACCTCGACGGACGTCAGCAGCAATTGACCTGCTGGTTGTTGCCGCTCTGGGAAACCCAATTTGAACTTGCCTCAGCAGAGGAGATACACAATTATATCCGGTTAGGGGGATTTCGATTGGGAGGTCGGAGCAACCGATGGGCTGGGCGCTTGTAATCTCATTTCTGATCGGCGCTGTCTGCGCGTTGCGCGTGCCGGTCTTGATCTTCACGCTGATTGTTCTTGTCGTGATGATCGCCTATGCGGGTGTCAGCTACTTCGCCGGCAGCCCGCTTGTGAACGCGTTTGCCTGGGGCTTTGTGTTCGCTGTGGTGCTCGAAGCAGGCTATGTTTTTGCCCACGTGGTTCTGCATGCATTCTACGCGCGGCGGGCCAGCGACACTGAAAAGCGGGCGCCGCAACAGGCACAACCGAAATATCCTGCCGACTAGCCCACCGATTTGGTAAGCAGGCATCGAGCGCACCGCTCCCGCCGGGTGTTCTAGCAAGATGATCCGACCACGATCAAGGAAGGGATGTCAGGCGTAGTCCGCATTCTCGGGGAGCTTATTGGATACGACGAGGATGGAATCCCGAGCTGATGGTGATCGCCACTTCCGCCATCGTTGCAGACCTGCGGATGAACTAGAAGGATGCGATTGGGAATTGTCGCCGATCCAATCATCCGCCTGGTGTCCGGGTCCGCATGGCACTGGCCAGCTGGTGCGGCAGGCGCGGACTGAAGTCCATCTGTCGCCCCGGGAAATCGATCGGACATCATTCCCATCGAGACCGTGATATGGCGCGTGCCCCAAAAACGTCGGGCCTTGAGCGGAGGCGTTTGACCTTGATCGCATGGCCGTGGGCGTGCCCCTATACTGGTCTGCTCTGCCCGGCGAAGTCGGATTGCGCCCCTGTCCTGGCCTCCTTCGCCAAACGGGCGAGGGCGAGCTGCTCCGCCTTTGCCATCCCGAATTTCAGCCTGTATCCCGCGCGCTTGAGGCGCTCGCTGGAAAAGCGCATGCGCCACAGCGGATTTCTGATTGGTAGCGTGTGGAAGCGCAGGAAGTCGTGGAGCCAGTCGATCAGCCATGGGGCGCTGACGACACGATAGCGACGGTCACCACTTGCCGCGAAGGCCTTGCGCATGAAATCGATGTGACGTGGCATGTCGCGATCGTCTTCTGCCAGATTGTATGTCTCGACCTGCCCGGCTTCGCCCCTGCCCGCCAGTCCCTGTTCGATCGCCCAGATGAGCGCATCGGAAACATCGCCGACATAGATGTGATGGGAGTGGCGATGGGAAGCGAGCATGCGCTTGAAAAGGCTCCAGTCGCGCACGCCGATGATCTGGCCGATGTCAACAACAACGGCTGCCTCAGCACCACGCAACGCATCTGGTTGGCGACGCGCATGAGCGCCCTCTCTCCGGCAAGCTTCGTGCGGCCATATTCGCGAACATAGTCCAGCGCCCAGTATTGCGAGGCGACGTCTCGATCGATGGATAGAACGGGCGAGCTCTCCGAAATTTCGGCCGATCGACCACTGCCGTAAACAGCGATTGAGCTCGTGTAGCAGAAGGCCCTTACGCCTTTGTCCTCGGCAGCACGCGCCAGGCGTTCGGTCCCGCCTTCGTTGAGCGCCCTCATGCGATCCTTCTTTCCCATTTCGGCCGCCAGGTGGATCACCCCGCTGCAGCCTTCGACGAGCCAACCAAGATCCCCATCGCTGGCAAGGTCTACCTTGCGCCATTCAAGCCTTTGGTCGCAGGATTCGGGCGTGCGCGAGGTCGTCGCTCTCACCCGATAGCCGCGTTCAAGCAAGTCGGTCACAACAAAGCGGCCAATCCGGCCGGTTGCGCCGGTTACTAGAATGGTTTCACCCGGCATGAGCCATCACCTCCGCAAGAAACGGGCGCTGTAACCTGTCTTTCAAATGGTCGGCGAGACGAATTGCCATGGCGACGATCATCTGCGTCGGATTGCAATGGCCGGCTGTCGGGAACACCGAGCTGCCGGACACAAACAGGCCTTCGACGCCGTGTACCTGACAATCGACGTCGACAACCCCTTTGGCCGGATCGCTCGACATGCGCGTTGTGCCGGTCGGATGAGCGACGTCCACGAAGCTTGCGGGGATTGGTGCCTTGTCGCGTACCCAGTCGGCCAGAACAGGCTCCGGAAACCCTATCCTGGAAAGTTCGGCTGCGACGAGTTCGCCCATACGGTGCATCGTGCGGGCCTCGTCCGGGTGGCTACGCCAGTCGACCTTCGGCAGACGCATACCGAAGCGATCCCGGCGATCCGAGAGGCTTATGCGGCTGTCTTCATCAGGCATCTGCTCACACATGCAATCCAGCGTGAGCTCCTGCAGCTTGCGCGGCAGGCCATTTCGCGCTCCGAAATAGTCGACAGCCCCCTTAACCATTAAAGGGACGTTGCGCGCGACACTGACGACATCGGCTGGCAGCCGAGGTTTTCGAGCGGCCAGGCGCCGCAATGCGTCCCAGGGGTCGTCTGGCGCAAGCACCTCTCCGAGCCAGCCTGCGCAATTGAGCAGACGCTCTTCTCGCTGAATTTCCGGGCTCAATCTGAGACCCGCACGGAAGAAACGACCGCGAACATTGTAGCGTCCGAACCTGCGTCGGAGCGCCTCCGAACCGGACAGGGCGAAAAACGCCGTTGGACCACGAAGATGGTCCATCAGGTAGCGGCCGACCCGGTCATGATCATTGCCGAGCGCTTTGCGATCTTGCTCATGAGAGTTGAGAAGGATGCGGGCATTCTCGATGCCTCCAGCGCAGAGCGCGACCGAGCGGGCGACAAGATTGTGCTTTCGTCCGTCTCCTGTGGCAAACTCAAGCCCACGCGTTTTGGTGCGCTTGTCGTTTGCCTCTACCCGCAGCGCGGTCGCCCCCGTCACTAATGTGACATTGGGGCCGAGATATTTGGCGATGTGCCGCCCAAACCGCATGTACTCGAATGGATAAGTTTCCGCGTCGTCCCTGCTGAACTGCCAGAAGAAGGGCAGCAGCAGGTTGGCGGCGACCTCTCTCTTCGGCGCATTGCGTCGTGCGATCGACCAGAAGCGTTGGTCACTGTAGCCGCTGCCAAGCACAAGTCCGAGATGGCCCGTGCTGCGATCCATGTACGGGTCGAGTTCCTGCATAGTGATCGGCCATCCCGAATTCTCAACCCAGTCGCGCTGCTCGAAATCGATGGCGTCGAAGGGACCGCACCGACCGCCCCAGGTATGTGAGCTGCCGCCAAGGATGCGGTTTCGCACCGACCATTGGTCACGGACCCGCAGGCGCCCGATATTCTCGATATCATTCAGCGCGTCAATTTCTGGATCACGCCTCTCACCGCCGCTCTCAAGAAGCACAACACTCAGTCCTGAATTAGAGAGCTCGCGCGCTAACGTCGCACCGGCCGGTCCGGACCCAACAATGCATACGTCGCAACGAAGTAACGGGACAACTGTTTCGCTGGGCTGCAGATCGAGAATTGGCATGGCCCATCACCTCCTGCGGTGTACAAATTTGGCAGAGCGTTGCAGGCATTCTCCAGCGATTGGCCGGCCCGATTGCCGATATTGCTTGCGAAGGATTTTCGATGTCATTTCAATGAGCCTCGGCCGTCCAGAATTAAACCTCCTTGCAACAAATAGGGTCAGCCCGATCTTCTAGGCGCGGGCAGACCGCTTTGTTGGCGGAGCGGGAGCAACGGTGCCGTAGCCTCGGACATGACTTCCGGGCGGCTGGCAGCCAGACCCGCCAGAATGAAAAACAGGAGGCCAAGGTCGACCGTGGGACCGGCAACAACGGACCCCGCAAGGAGGCACAGGCAGCCGTTGCGGGCAGCACTCCTGACATCGGCAATAAAACTTTTGGGAACGGCGCTGCGTCCTGGGCCAAGGGCGGTAAGCGTAAACAGGAGAATAAAAAGTGCACCAGGGATGCCCACGTTCGACAGGACCGCGACCGGGAAGCTCGACGTCCGCGCGGTGCCCAATCCAGCCCCGAGGCCGTAAGTGTCGAGAAAGTTCTGAAGGCCGCTCGTATTCCAAGATCCGCGCGTTAGGGCTGAACTGGAGGTAGATTTGCTCAGAACAAGGAGGTCCACATAGCTGTGAACGGCATCGAAAATGCGGTCCTGTAGGACGACGATCAGTCCGACAAGCAACGCTAAGACCGGGGCAAGAACTGCCACTGCGGCGCTGTTGCTACTGTCGGCTCCGACGCCACTGCGCAGCACGGCCGTAATATAGAAGATTGCCAGGCAGACCGGCGCCGCAACCAGCCCTGTAGACGACGTAGAGGCAACGATCAGAACCATCGAGATCATGGCCAACGGGCCGGTCCAACGCGAATATCGTTGGCAAAGCCACATCGTTGAGGTGAATCCGAAAGCACCCAAGGTGGTTCCGGCAAATGCGGAGGCCTCCGGCCACGAACCTACGATGCGTTTGAAACCATTGACCTTGTCGTTGTCGTGAAAGGTATACTGCGCATTGCGGATGAACTGCAGCATATCCTGGCCGCCAATCGCGCCGGTAACGACGTCGACGAGCGCAAAAAGGACGTTGAATGCGGCATAGGCTATCAAGCCGATTGCGATCGTTCGGTAGCCGTCGATCGTCGAACCGACAGCCACGATCAGCATGAAGCAGACCAAATCTGCGGCAAGGTAAACCACTTGGGTCAGGTTGCTGGTGACAGGTCCGAGCGGGACCACACCGCGGGTCAACGGGTGGTCAGACAAGCCAAGAGGGACGATCGTCGTTGCGTCGGCAAACAAACGCGGCAGAAAGTAGGCAGATAAGGTGCCATAGACGACAAGGCAGGCGAGCCAGAAGCCCGGACGGCCGAACTGTATGGCGTCAAGCAGTGGAGTGTTGGACTGTCTATTGCGCATGGCAGCGAGCGCAAGAAACGCCAGGAACAGATGGGCTGGCTGAACACTCGAAGAACCGACAATGAATGCGGCCGCCGCTCCTAACAGGCTTAGCGTCACGAAGGCCTTGATTGTCGCGGCCTGACCGAGCGCCATGCAGTACAGGCCGAGCGCAATGGTAATGATGCCGATCGGTTCAACGCCCATTGCCAGCCACCCTCACCTGCCTTTGAGCAACTATTGATGGCTTGGCTGTCGCTGCCCTGTCAGACTTCCCTGCGACAAAGCTCCTGAGTTTGAGTGCATGCTTTTCGATGGCATGCCACGAAAATACGGCTAGCAGGATGGTAATCGGGAGCGCCAGCGCGATGTTGAAGTACCATTCGCGATGTTGGGGAAAGAGATGGGCAACCGTCTGTTGAACCGGAAAAGCGTAGAGATAGATGCCGTAGGAATAATCCCCACTGGCAAGAAACGAATGCTTTGGCGGCCGTGTTAGGCCGATCGCCACCGTGACATAGGCAATCGGAAAGGCGGCGAAGTACGGCGCGTAGGGTAGGTTCAGCATCACGAACGACACCACAGCGGCAGCAATCGCACGAGGTGCCGTCACCTTGATGTGCTCGCGGCAGATAAACAGAAGAACACCCACCAGGAAGCTCAAGAGCAGGATGCGACCAGGCAAAGCCCCGTCCATTGGCAGTTCGGCAGCACCCCGCTGCAGGTCGCGGCCGATGACCGCAAGGTGTGCAAGCACAACAACACCAATCAGCAGCGCCGGTCGAAAGACGAGGCCCATCACGGCAAGCACGGTCAATGCAATGTAGCACTCCAGCTCATAGGGAATGGTCCACAGCGACACATTGACGGCGTGATAGTAGGGATTGTCGCGAAACAGGCCGGGCAGCAGATACTGAACATGGCCAACGATGTTGAGAAAATAGGACGAAAACTCCGGATCCGCGACATATCTGGCCAGCGGCAACGTCGTAAAGACCGGTCCAAGAAGGAGCGCGCACAGCGTCACCTCAACAGCAAGTGCCGGTATGAGGCGAAGTGCTCGCAGGCCGAGGAAGCGGGCAACGTTGCGCGTCCGTGACAGACTGGCGCTGACAAGAAAGCCGCTTAGAGCAAAAAAGGCTGGGAGAACGAATGTTATCAGACCGCGCAGCGGCGGCTCGAACAGGAAAACTTCGCCTTCTTTGCCATAGGAAACCGCAAAGCTGTGAATGCAAAGTACAGCGACCGCAAGCAGCACCCTAAGGTAGTCGAAGCCTGTGGTATATCCATTCGCAAACCGCTCTTCGATCGACATGGCATTACTCCCGTCGTTAGCGTTGCAGTAATAATGAATACTACGCTGCGGCGCACAATAGACGCGAACTCAGTATTTGCAAAGTCACATATTGCAATGCGGAAAAAAATAAACTGCAAAGGCTAAACTTTTGAAGGATGGCGGAGCTGCGACGTATTGGTTTGCCTTTCTAGGGGGAAACAAGCCTGCATGATTGCAATATGCAATTGCTTTCATTAGCTTTTTTGAAACATGTAAAGTCCAGCAATGCCGCGCGGCGAGAAAGCAGGAATGCTGCAATGCGCCATGCGAAGGCGCATAAAACGACAGAATCGTCGGATTGGCGGAGATGATTGTGATTCATTTCTGTTGCAAAGTTCCGGTAACCGTGAAACCTTCGAGGCTGTTACTGGAAATAATCATGGCGCGTTTCGTCCAATTAATGCGAGCTCCTGGCATCTACTTGCGGATGTTGGCTGCAACATTTGCGTTCGCATTAATCACATATCTGCATTATGACTCGGTAACATTGACGCTATACTACAGCGTTATTTGCATATTTCTTATGCAGTTTGGCTATATAGGGGGCGTTCTATTCCTTATATGGCGGGAAAGGATACGGAGAAAGGAAAACTAGAGGTTGCGCAGAGAACATCGTTGTGTCGTTTCCGGAAGGAGGAGCCGGCCTTAGGACACACACATTGAAGGATTGATGTGTGATGAAATTCGGAACGAGTGGGCTTCGCGGCCTGTCTGTTGACCTCAAGGGGCAAGCTTCGGCGCTCTATGCCACCGCCTTCGGTCGCTATCTGCTCGACAGTAAAATGGCGTGCCCGGGTGA
>Ga0123340_1000615_pt1 | contig 25209 bp, 10 predicted proteins | sample SirMexnodulemix_FD_89961 | JGI IMG/M metagenome (GOLD analysis project Ga0123340, IMG submission 89961) | Root nodule microbial communities of legume samples collected from Mexico - Siratro Mexico nodule mix | ecosystem: Host-associated > Plants > Roots > Nodule | place: Mexico: Nepantla...
ATATTATTGTTATTTTTTAAGACTATTTTAATTAAACTAAACAGTTTTTTATTTCCACTCATTTCTCAATGTATAAATATGTTATTTGACATGTTGAATAGGTCTAGTTTGGAATGAGAAATGGAGACTATATATGAAACTGCGGGTCTTGTATGTAAAAATAGCAAAGTATTGTGATTTTGGTATAGGACAATTGAATGTGATATTATTATGTTTTGATTGAATGTGTATCTATAATCTGATGCAAAAATATAAATTATAAAGGAAATGTGGTTCAATAAGTAGATTTTGTTGTTGGGTTGATGATTGTGGTGTGATGAAGCAATAGATATGAAAAATGATTAAGGTTAGGCATGCAACATTTTTATTATGTAGCTAAGTGCTGTAGCATTATTACAGGGAGTGATTTGATCTTATGAAAACAAGTTAAATTGAGTGTTTAGACAAGGTAATTTAGATGTGGTTGTGTGATGCTGCTTCTTGTTAAGTTGAAGGTAACAACAAACTTGTTATGCTTTAAAGATACGTCATAGATGATAAATCAATTAAAGCTTTTAATGATGATAAAGGTATTAGCAGTGACAAAAAGAAGCAAAGTTCAAGGAGTTGAATAGATGCAATACAAAAATGAGATCCATTGGTGGAATGAAATAGATGCAATTCTATTCATAGTTTCTAATACTTCTTTTCTTTTCATCATCTCTATCATATAATGTACAAAACGATTTCATATTTTACTTTCCTATATGGTTTCTTAAAACAAACATACCAGTAAGATTCAGCCATCCCACACAACAAATTTGATACAATCCAAAATAAGCATTTTATTTCATTTAACAGTTGACAATCCACGTGTAGTGTTCCATCAAGAAAAACAGTGTAAATTAGCTTTTGACCACAAATTCACGACATTATTTATGTTGACATTTGGTAGTTTATCTCATCACTTCCTTTGTTTGGTCATAAATATTTCTCACATGTTAGTTTATTACAATCAAAATGCCATATTTGTTTCATGAAACAAATTTTCAAACCTTTTTGCCACATAAAAACGGAGTTCTCTTTAGTTGAAACCCAATTCAATGCCAAACACATTCTGTGGGGGCAAGGTCCATCGTTATATTATGGGCACTTGGTTTTTTGTTCTTTCAAAATACAGTTTTTATTGACATTAAAATATAGTTTTCATGTACAATGACATAATAAAATGATTTTATAATGTAATCACAAATTCCTATTACGTCAAGTTTATTGACTTCTACACTAATTATCGTAAAAGTGACATCAACTGTTACTGTTAAATGATTAACAGAAGAAATGTTTGTGCATGATGAGTGCAAGACCATTACACTGACATTAATTTAAAATGAAAACTCTACAAGACCATTTCAAGTATATATAGTTGAGGAATATATAACAGTATTGATTGCAGAATGCAGGTAGTGGAAATAACAACAAAATATGAACCTATGAGGTGCAGAGAATCTCTTATAATTTGGAAACAAAATAGCATGTTTGGATGTTGTGTTGAGGTGATCCATTGTTACAAGTTGCAACATATAAAACAAGGGATAAGTTGGTGCTTGGAACAACATAACTTATTATGTTTTGCGGTCCCAGGGAATGATCAGATTCAGGTCCTTCATGGTTTTTGTGTGCAGGGCATGCCCAGTTAAAAGTTGTGTTTGGAGGAGCCTGCAAGATGTTTTGTTTTTTTCTCTCTTAATGGAATAGATATTTTGATTTTGTGGTGTGATGTGAGGGAAGTGTTATCGACCCAAGAGTCCACTTCCTCATGTGGGAATGTTGTACCATAAGGAAATTTATTGACGTAGGTAGAACAAGGGTGATGTTGGTGTCAATTATGGATGTTTCTGTGAGATAACATAAAAGCTTTTTCAAAAGGTAATGTGGTACCACAAATGGGGAATATTGTTGTCGATGTTTCAACTGAATCAACATCAACCTTGGCCCACTCGGTTCCTTCTCACAACCATTGACTGCACCAAAACCAAACCTTTGGTTTTTCTTCCTTTTCCTCCTCAATTCCCCACGCTAACTCTACTCATAGGGTATTTATCATGGTAAAAATATACAATTTCCCAACACAAAATTACAAAGTTATTTCCTTTGGGAATTTATGGTTTTCTTATGATTTATTTTCTATTACACACTTCTCTTTATCAAATGGTCTTTTTACTTGATATGTCAAATTAGTATGGATATTTTGATTTTTATAAAAAATGCTACTTCCTTCTCCGAGGTAGAATATTCCGTTATGAATTATATGGTCGCTTAAAGTTGTAGGAAAAGCATTAACAAAATGAAAACTTTTATTATCATATATTAAAGTTATAAGTAAATAAACAAAAATTCCGTTGTCGTCCAGCGGTTAGGATATCTGGGGTTCGATTCCCGGCAACGGAAGTTTTTACATTAGTTTTCTTTTTTCTTCTATTGTGTTTCACTTTTCATTTTATTATACTCAAATATGTGGATTCATTCTATTTATACATATATTTTTTTCCTTCAATAAATTTATTTGAGAAACTAATTTAGAGAACTTGCTTTAAAAAACCTCATATGATGTATGAGTTGTATATTTTTTTTAGCAGAATTATATATTTTCTTTTCATTATTTCCTCCTCAAATTTGTGATTTAGGAAGATAAAGGCACAAACCATGTGGATCAAAATGAAATCGTTAAAATGGAGACTTTTGTCAAATTAAAGGCTTTAAAAAACCTCATATGATGTATGAGTTGTATATTTTTTTTAGGAGAATTATATATTTTCTCTTCATTATTTCCTCCTCAAATTTGTGATTTAGGAAGAAAAAGGCACAAACCATGTGGATCAAAATGAAATCGTTAAAATGGAGACTTTTGTCAAATTAAAGACTATTAATATGGTGATCTCTAAAGTGAAAATCCAATTTTCGAAGAGAATATGGGATTCCGTCAATTGTAGTTGCTATTGTCAATCTCTCCCCTTTAACTTCACTAGAGGAATCATTTTCTTCTATTTTTCACGCTATTGAAGGTGGTGTGGCCCCCATATACTCATCAATTGAAGCATGGCATATTGGTTTTATAGTAAGAAAAATTCAGAAATTAGTTTTTTAATTCATTTTTGAAACATGTACTCATTAAATTTGGAATTGAACAAAATATAGTTTTTAGAATTGAACAAAAAATTGTAAAGAAAAACAGAAGAAATATGTAAAAATAAAAGGAGTTGAATCAAAAGTAGGATTGGGCTGGATAGCTATTTCATTCACCTATTGGACCCTGAAGTTCCCATGTTTCGGTTAATGAATTGTGTATTGTTCTAAAGGTGCTTCTTCCTGCACCTCCGTATTTTTTTCCTGCACCTCGTACGAGAATGAAGTAAAAATATCATTTTACCCTTATCATTTTCTTCATTTCTAAACTGCACCCATCTTTGCTTTCTCGTATTTTAGATTGCATAATATGAAAAATAATTCTTTTATTCTAAAATCTAAAATTATATTTTAGATTATATAGAATACAAATGGATTACTTATTCTGAAATTTTAAAATTTGTATTCTAGATTATACAAATACATAAACTATTTTGTATTTTAGATTATACCGTTTAAAATTAAAATAAAAAATTATATTTGAGATTAATATAAATTTTAGAAGAGTATTTTAGAATTTTTCAAATTATGGGGGTACACCCTTGTTCTAATTAGTGAGTGAGAATAGAGTTTAGTTTATATTAATTTTTAATCCATTTTGATAATTTTAACTAATTAGTACTACATTTTTTTATAACAAATTATAGGATTAGGCTTTAAGTAGATCTGTAAATCGCCCTTACCCTATGTATTACTTCCTTAATGATGACATTATGCAAGTAACCAAATAAAAACCATTGTTAGTTCGACTTTCGATTATGTATCTCTTAACTGTTGGGAAGAAAATTGATGGATGCCTCAATGGTGTGAACCTCTTATCTCTTATGTGCCAATATGCCATGTTTTATTTATTAAATTGGCTGGTTTTCGTTCCTGCAGATTTATAGTTACAAAGTGTGACCATGGGGAGGCGCATCTTGGAATGTTAGATGAAACTTTTTAAGAAGATTGAGGAATTATTGAAGAATATTCTCCTCTGAAGATTTCTCACTTCTTCAGTGAGAGAGATTCAGGATGAATCTTCCAAAGATGATGATGTTTTCTTAAAAAAAAATAGAAAGCATCATGGTGAATGAAATGGCCTCAAGAGGCATTTACCCCACACCACACATCAACAAAGTTTTCTATGCAAAATGGTTAGATTCATAGGTTTTATGAGAATGAATATCTTAATCCTTAGGAGTAATGGACATGGTATTTTGGATATCATCTACTATTTCCCTTGTGAAACTGGTCATTGGAATTCATACATATCAGACAACAAAGCCAATTTCTTTGAGCTTGCTTTATATCAGATTCACAAGCCTTGCATCAACAAAATTGAAAGCAAAGCAAGAATCTTATCATATGTGAAATCTAGACCATTACATACCAGCTATATGGAAAGAAGAAAACCATATCAACATCTCTTCAGTGAACATTTCAGCACGATGAGACTTCTCCTCGGCTCCCAATGAGAATCTACAGAGTGGACACGTTTTGTGGTGACCCTTAAGCCATCTATTTACACAAATCTTATGGAATTTGTGGGAGCAAGGAAGGACACGAATTTCATCTCTGGCCTTCAACCTTGACAAACACACACAACACCAGCAATCTTCACTGAAATTGGATGCTGCTGCAGATTCAGATGGCTGCTGGTTGTTGTTACTTTGAAGGAGAATCATGTAAGAGGGTAAAGGGGCATCATGGTTCCTTTGTCCCTCAGCTAGGCCAATTAAATTGGTGACAAGTGAGATGAAGCCTTTGAGAGTCATCTGATTTACTGTTGGGGTAGCATGTCAATTAGAGCCTTAAGAAGAAAAAGAGTTGCAACTAATGGTCACAGTGTGACAATTATGGTTCTGATTTAGTCCTAGATGTTTTGCTTGGTTTGAAAGGGTGGTTAGATAAGGTTTGTGTGACAGTTTCTATCGTCCAAACACAAAAGCGGTTACACCAACATAAGAGTGTTACACTTGACCTAGATACTTCATTCCTTTGAGGTAGAATAATACTATAAATTACGGGATTCCTAACTCCAGTGTAACACCTTGTGTCTTGCACTATGTGCTTGATTATGCTTTTTCAACATATTTTTTCTTATTCATCGTTGTTTCTTACTTTATTTATTATTCTTTCTTGTTTTTTGTATTGCTCTTTTCATACATTTGGGATGGCGTTCAGGGAAGGCATCATTAGGTTGTCATGCTCAATTGAGATACAGAGGTATTTTGAGACCCCTAGCTGGTAGGGCACTCATGCTCAATATTTTCACCAAATCTTATACTTGTCTTAGTCAATGAAAACTCATGCTCTCTACTGTACCCAGCCCACGTTTGGCATCAACATGCACATGACCTTCACACCATGTTGCAGATGCTTTGAAAGGAATGAATCAAAGTAGAAACTAAAACTTTTGATGCTTATTAATACCTTGAAGTATCTTGTTAAAGTTTTTTTTTTTTCAAATAAATTGCATTTTCTGTAACAAGATAAATAAATATTAATTTTATGATTGAAAAACTAATATAGTAAAAACTTAAGTAACTTTTTATAACAAATTTAAACTACTTTTTTTGTTATGAAAAAAAGTAAAAACCCTTTTTCTAGTTTGCATAAAAATAGTTTTGTATGGTATGTTTATTTCTTTGAACTCTTCTTTTTTATTCATCAAAATAAGAAAAGAGAAATTCTCTACTTTATTCCTTTTTATTGCTATTGAGTCCTCTTGTTTTCTCTTCCTTTTGTTTTAATCATAATCTAAACAGAGTATTAATTTTTTTTATCCAACTAGTGTGTTTTAAATTATTGGGCGATTAACACACTAACTCGCTACATTAAGATTTAACTAGATACGTAAATACTGTTGAATATAGATAGTAAGGAATTACTGATGAATTGGCTGGAGAAATTTCAACACCTTGTTGATAGTTTTTTGAAATTTAAGCTGATTTAGCAGAGATGCAGAAGCCTTGTGTAATTTTCATTATGTGTAGTGTAGATATGTAGCTTTTTTTTTTTTTTACAAGAATAAAGTAGTGTAAAACATGCTTTTAGTGTAAAACATGCTTACAAAATGTATTATGAAGGAACTGTCCCCAACAAAATACAGTACAGTTTAGAAGGAACCACTGCAACATTTACTTAACTTCATATTGCAAAGAAACAAATATTTGAACAGACACATCACAAAGTGTGTCTTTCTTTGATCTTATGTAAGAAGCAAAATCCTGAGAGTCATGTGATTTACACTCACTTTTTTCTCTGATCTCAATCTTATGATGGATAACGAACGTAATAACACACTTCATAGGTAAAGATTACACCACTGCATATAGGTGTCATTGCAAACTTTTATCTTTATTTCTTACTCTTCTTGTACCTACATAAAATGTGAATTACTAAGTTATTACCAAACCAACATAGCAAAGATTTATAGACTACCACATTAGAGGTGCATCACCAAAGATCCATTCGATTTAGAAGTTTCTAATTTTGTTATTGCAAAAAGTTATTACAATGCACTGTACATTTAGAATGGAGACAAGTCAAGCAACCAGACCTTCAATTCTATTGTTATATATACATCAGCATGAATTTATAACTAATACTCCATCAGTTATCTTACTCTTGACAAAAAGTTACAATATTTTCTATCTTACTCCTTTTTTTACTTTTACATCACAATATATATATATATGTATATATGTATGTATATATATAACTTCTGTTTCTTTACCGAGTTGTGTATCACTACTAAATTTCACATGAGTGATAATAAACCTCGAATCATACAGTTAGAGAACTCTGGGAGATACAAATCAGCTATTAATTCAAACAATAAAGAAAGGGGAAAATTGAGATTTATTTGTTCAAATTGTTTTCATTGAAGGAAAAGAAGAAAAACACGATTCTTCCCTCCAAGTGAAAACAGCGTAACGTTACACTGACAGAAGGGCCACAGATAGTTGATCATCATAAAAAAATCTTACAACCTCGTCTCAGGCACTTCTTCCTTGATTCTCTTCATTCACAGCTGATAAATTGGCATCATTATCAGGTTTTGATGCATCTTCTTCCTCAAGTATCTTCCCATCTCTTGGAACCAAGCACGGTATACCATCTTTTATCTAACAAGTAAAAGGAAAACAGAAACATAACTCCATGAGTCAAGACTCACCATTAAACAATATGCTCATTATTATTGCAGAGAGGGGTAACTTTTCCCTGTAATAAACATTTCAATGCAAACATTTTATAATTCTTCAAGATTCATAAATTTACAGTAGAACAAGTTACAGATTCATAAATGCTGGAAAATGGAGCCTTGTGCAGTAACCCTTGCGGAAACAATTAGGATTTCAGCAACAAAACAACATTGTTAGCAGACAAGGAACCTTAAAATTCCCAAAAGGATTGAAAATTGAATTGAAAGTGAAGAAGGGAATTAGAACCGACGGGAAAGGCAACGCCAATAGCATCACTGATCAGGGAATTTGATTCCTCACAATACCTGCAAAACCAAAGAGAAATTATTGGTAAAAAAATGAAGAAAATATAAACAGTTACAAAGAAATTGAGAGAGCAAAACCTCAAAGGTTGCTTAGAGAGAGGGCAAACGAGGATGTCCGATAGGGTTTTGGCTGCTTTTTGCAGAACCTCTTTGCTTCCTCTCACCATTTCCTTCCAACTTCACTCTTTCACGCTACACTGCTAGGTACCCCTCTCAAACAACTTTCTTAAATTACCAAATGGCCCTCTAATTTTTTATTTTTCTGACTTAATGCTTAGAAATAACTTTCCTGAAAAATAACAATAATGGTTTTTTTTATTTTTTTTCCTTTTCTTCGGCAATAACCATGTTAAGAAATAACTTTTTTTAAATAGTGTTGAGATTGAATTATACCAGATGAAACCAAAATAATTTTTTATTTAATTTATATTCATTGAAGTTTCCTTATAAAAATGTCAAAGTTTTATTCCTTTGATAAGGTTTACTATACTATATGATCATACTCCTATAATCCACGGTGAAAAATCAACAATTCAAAAATATTATTTACTTTAGCATTTTTTTACTTTATTGTAATTTTGGTCAAATTCAAATTTTAGTGTCTAAAACTTTTTTTCACGAATTTAATTCCTTATTTTTTATTATTCGTCATTTTGTTCGATTTTTAATTTCATTTTTCATACTCATTTATTATATTTTACATGAATCGAGGGATTATGTGAGGTAATATAGCAGTAAAGACTTGTTATCAACAACAATTTGATAATGTTTTGATATAACTTTAAAATAAAAATTAAATAAAGTTATAAATAATTAAAAATTAAGAAATCAGAATTGCATAGAAGAAAATACATTAAACAAGATTATGGATAACTGAAAATTCAGAGACTAAAATTATAAAAAATAGATATCAAAATTGTGAATTTTTCAAAAATACGGAGATTATGATTATAATTAAGTCTATTTTCTTTAATAAATTTCTCTAATTTATTTAGGCCATTCTTTTAAAAAACATGAAATTTCAGCTTGGTCAAAGAAATTTCAGCTTCATTTAAAAATAATATTAATTTCTCTCAAAATAATAATAATAATTTTAAAAACATGAAATCTTTAAAAAACTATGTTTGAAAAACCTTAGACGATGGATGAAAAAAGAATAAAGTTTGTTTAATTTTTGAGAAAGCGCAACTGACAGGCCATTTTTCAAAATAAATAATCAAATTTATAATATGAAGTAGACTGTTAATTTTAAGTACATATAGGTAATTTTTTTATGAAGAAATAATTTTTTTACTTCAGCCGATTGAGAACACGTGCTTCACATTCTTCTTTTATCCAAGAGTACTTTTATAAACATTTAGATTTAACCTAATTTGATATGTCAGTGATACACTTTTGTATCATTACAATTTTTTAACGATATAAAATTAACTAAATATTACTTTTTATTAATTTTTTTCAATCAGTAAAAAATATATATCAAGAATACAAATAATTTTATACCACCATTAAATATTTTTTACACAAATTAATTCATAAAAAAATTTAAGAAGAAAAAGTGAAACTAATTTTTTCACAACTTCAAATTAATTAATATATAAGTTCATTTTTGAAAGCTCTTTTATATATATTTTTCTAATATTTTTTGTACTTTTCAATTTTATTTTTGATCGGTAGTTTATAAAAAATAGACTTGGGCAATGAAAATACTAAAAATATATTTTATGCTCAATTTAAGTTTAGATATTATGAGTCACAATAATTACACTAGTTTCTTTAAAGTTTTTTTTTTATGAGAAATATTTAAAAGTTACAAATGATACCTAAGAACAGTGTTTAATTTAACAAGAAAGTAACATAACGTGGGAAAGGTTAATGCGATACCTAAGAACAGTGTCTGTGGTATGCTTGGGTGAAACGCACCGTTTAGTGTTTGCATCTGAACACAACACACAGTGGAGTCTCCACCGAAGAGCGTGAGCTGAGAAGAGAGGCATGTTCGCCGTCAATGGCGATTAAGCTCTACCCATCAGAAAATAACTGTGAAACCCAACCTCCAAATGAATGGCCAGAGTCTCCACGCGCCAACGGTTCCCATTCCGAAGCGCCTTGCTCACGCGCCCTATCACCACCACGCGCACTTCATCTTCTTCGCTCACTGAAGAACAAAAGCCAAGATTTTCCCTCTTCTCACAATTCGAAGCGCTTCTTCGAAACTCGTGCCGAAGTGCCCGCCACCTCCTTCAAATCCAAGCACTCCTTGTCACTTCAAGCCTCATCCGCAATCCCTTCTTGGCACGCACCGTTTTGAGCCGTGCCTCCCGCTTATGCGACGTCGCTTACACCCTTTTGATCTTTCGCCACGTTAACTCCTCCGACACCTTCTGCGTCAACACCGTGATACACGCCTATTGTGATAGCGATGCGCCTCATCAAACTGTTATGTTTTACTTCTGCTCTTTGATGCGTGGGTTCTTTCCGAATAGCTACTCCTTTGTTCCACTCGTTGGCTCTTGTGCGAAGACGGGTTGCATTGATTCTGGGAAAGAGTGCCATGCGCAGGCCACCAAGAATGGTGTTGACTCTGTGCTTCCTGTCCAGAACTCTTTGATTCACATGTACGCTTGTTGTGGGGCTGTTCAGCTTGCCAGGGTGTTGTTTGATGGAATGTTGACAAGGGATTTGGTCTCGTGGAACTCGATCATTGATGGCCATATGATGGCTGGGGAGTTGAACGCTGCACACCGACTGTTTGATCAAATGCCTGAGAGGAATTTGGTTACTTGGAACGTAATGATTAGTGGGTATTTGAAGGGTAGAAACCCTGGATATGCGATGAAGTTGTTTCGCACAATGGGTAGGTTGGGAATGAGGGGTAATGCTAGGACTATGGTCTGTCTGGCTACAGCGTGTGGTCGGTCGGGTAGACTCAAGGAAGGGAGATCGGTTCATGGGAGCATTGTCAGGATGTTCGTGACGTCAAGTTTGATTCTAGATACGGCTTTGATTGATATGTACTCTAAGTGCAGGAGGGTGGAGGCTGCGCGGAGAGTGTTTGAGAGGATGACAGAAAGAAATTTGATTTCATGGAATGCAATGATCTTAGGGAGTTGCATTCAGGGGAATCCTGAAGATGGACTTAGCCTATTTGGTGTAATGGTTGGGATGGATGGAAATGACAGGGAAGAGAGTTTGAGGTTGCTCCCTGATGAAGTAACCTTCATTGGCATTCTTTGTGCCTGTGCTCGGGCGGAGCTGTTGGCTGATGGCAGGTCTTACTTCAAACAGATGACTGAAGTGTTTGGTGTGAAGCCAAATTATGCTCATTTTTGGTGCATGGCAAACCTTCTTGCGAATGTGGGGCTTGTTGATGAGGCAGAAGAGTTTCTGCGAAGCATGGCAAAATTTGATGGGCATATGTCACGTCAGTCATTGTTATGGGCAAGTTTGCTTGGTTTGTGTCGTTTCAAGAGGGATGTGTACTTGGGGGAACGAATTGCTAAGCTTCTTGTTGTCATGGATCCCAAGAACCTGGTCTGTTACCAGTTTCTACTGATCATTTATGCCGTGTCTGCTCAATGGGAGAATGTTTCTGAAGTGGAAAAGGTGATGAAGGAGAGAAGGTTAGGGATAATACCTGGAAGCAGTCTTTTGGACTTGAAAAATATAGTTCACAATTTCAAAGTCTCAAATAAAGACCAAGAGGGATTTGAAGAAGTAAATAGGATGATGGATGAACTAGCTCATAGATTTAGATTGCCAAGTGGTGATTTAAGCCGGTCATGAGTTGGCCACAAAGAAAGTACTAGCTAGATTATCAGGGAAACCCTTGAACTAGAAGTTTAAGAATTCAGTTCACATTCTTTTATATTATAAGCTGTCGGGAATTTTGTTGATCGAGAGATCTACTCACTCAACAATCATGCAGTATGTTAGTTTTATATAGATACCAGTGTGTCACTTGGGACATGCATCCGGTTACTCACATAAATCCCAATTTTGTATTGAGGTTTTGGATTTATGATTAAGCTTATAATCTTGTCTAAGTTTACCATCGCTTGTGCTGAACATACATTATGGATTTTCGTCCCCCTGCAATAGAAGGATTGTGATCGAAATGATTCCCCAAGGGATGTTAGAAATATGAATTTGTTTAAATTTTTAAAATTTACGACAAAGGCAGATGGTTTTGTTTGTTAACAATTACATTCGTCTTACGCTGTTAATACCCGGGCCTGGTTTACTAAAAAAACGTGCACCGTAAAATAGTAAAGCACATAGTTTATCCCGTCTCAAAGGAAAACAAATAATTATATATGAAAATATTAAATTAGAAAAGGAAATTTTTTCGAGCATATAAACACATCGAGGATACTATGACCCTAAACTATTATTATTGGCAAATGCTAACCAGTGTGTCGAATACTAGTCAAGAAAATTCAGTTATTTTTTTATATTAAAATACATAAAAATGCGCTTTCATCTTTAATTACTTCAGTTATCTAGATTGATTCTCTATAGTTAAAAACTGAAATCCAAATTTCTCTTAAAAATCCAAATTCTCTTAATTAAATATCCAAACAGTGCAGTTTACCAGAATACTTAATTCCTTTCTCCGATTAACGCCCTCCCCTAAAAGCACTATAAAAAGGTGAAAGTTGAACGAAAATGAAATAATAGAAACGATTGTACTTAATTTGGGAAAGTTTATCCGTTCTTCGATAAATTCATCCTCAGTATGCTCTAGATTTTAAATGTAGTGATCAAGAACTATAATTCGGACATGATATTCAGAATGTTCTTTGTTGCTTTTTGGACACCAGAATAGCAGTCAGAGAACCTGCTTGGTGAAGGATCATTTCCAAATATTCACCTTTACATTAGTAAGCATACAGTGGTCTTAGCACTGTAGCAGCATTTAGGTGCTTAAACTTATTACCATGTAATATACGGGGATGATAATTTAGTAGCCAAAGGTTGGCTATTATTGAACTCAATAACCCTCGTGTCAGAATAATCGCATCCCCTCATTATAACTATTACTTACAATTCAAGCGCTCTTAACGTTCATTAAGGAAGATAATTCTGACTCGTGAACGTAGTCAACATAAATAGTCTGAAATAGAAAACAAACAAGTATATAGCATATAGGTAAATCTACAAGGAAGATCTTTGAAAACAGACAAGCATAGCATAAATCCACAAGGCAGATCTTTCATTCAGATTTTATGACCTCAACAAAATCACTCAAATGCCCATTGATTTTCCCTACGAACTTCCTCTTCTTCCTCAGGGGTGAAGTCATTCTTAATGTTGAAGGTCTTGCGAATTTCCTCTGGAGTCTTACCCTTGATCATGTCTGCCACAGTCTGGCATGTAAGATCCAGCAGGCTCTTGATGTTCAGGTAGTTCGCAGCCTAAAAGGAAAATTGTCTCATCAGTACGTAACAGTATAGACTTTGCCGACTAAATAAACAGAGTATATATTGGGACGAGATTCTTCATAAACTCCTATGAGATTAAAAAATAAAAAATAAATTAACTTCTCCAAAAGCTAGAATTAACTTATTCACGTTATCTTGTGCACAAGTTAATTTTAACTTAAAAAAGGTTTATTTCAATTTTTCTTCCTTTGTAGGAGCTTATATAGACCAAACAAGTCCTATATGTAGTTTTCCATTGCACAAATTATCCAACATAGAAAATGAGGAATAGTAGGAATTCCAAGACTTCAACCCGTAAATAAATAGTAGATAAGGCAATCCTTCGCTCAAGTGATACAAACATGGAAAATGGGGAAATGTAATAGCAATTCTAAATTAGAAAGTTATCGTTTTAGCTTTTGATAGAGAAGAGAGGATAAGTTCATTACATAAAAAATGGGAAATTTCGCACAAGGAATTGAGTGAGAGCCAAATGAATCAAAAGAATGGAAAGAGAGTCTACTTTCATGAAGTGATTTATAAAATAATCAAAAAACAGAAACCTGGAGAACTATTCGAAGCTCAGAATAATTAGGAGTAGAGGTCATTGAACAACTTGAAAAAGCACAAGCTCACTTAAGGAAAGTTGAAACAGAAGCAGGTTGGTTTTGGGTGAATGGCATTGCAATTTGCAAACTATTAAAAGGTATAGATTTATTTCTCTAAAGTGATCTTCACGTTGGACATAAATGCAGGAGACCTCAGAAATTGATGAAAAATGTACAGATGAATATGAAGTCATGCACAACAAACTACAAAATTGAATGAATCACATTGAAAATTCCCAATATTGTGTAGACAACAATCTCAAGCAATAATGAATGCTTGCAGTGGGACCCTACGAGTTCAGACTTTAATTACAAACACACAAATTCGGTTCCCTAATAATGTTTTACAGAAGTTAATTGCTTCCAGGTAGCAGAACATATCAGTACCCCCAGATAAGGCACATAAACTCATAGAAGTTCCGTAAACTTCGAAGAGTTTGCCTATTAGAACTCTATTAATGAGATACATTCATAACATAATACATTTAGCACAATAATATTCAATATTTCAACTTCACGATAAATAAAAGTAGCAAACCACAATAAGTATGGTAGCACATTAGCGCTAAATAAGATTAAACATACATAAACGATCAAATCATATATAATTTCATAAACACATTTCTTAAAGTGAAAATACTTCAAAAAGTAACTAATTTCTCCAAATAATTTTAGCACTAATAAAAATACCGTCATTGTAGAGTCAATAACGGCAAAATAACATAAGTTCAAACTCGTTGACTGAATTCTTGAAGCCGAGGTTTAAGCAAGCTCACCTACCCAAGTTTAGCCAGAAAAGGTTTTATAATGAGTTAACTCAGTTTTCCCTACCTAATATAGCAAACTCGCAACAGTTTTAAGAGATAACTACGAAACTAGACAAACTTACATGCTTTTCATATAAATAAACCATATCTTTTCATATGAACCATTACAAAAAAATAACAAAAGAGCAACCCTAACACTGCATCAAACTCAACCAACCACAAAAGTTATCCAAAATATAAGATACGGTCAATCGAAAACATCAGGTCACATAATTGGCACAATAGCCAGTTTGCAACCACACACAACTAGAAGAACCAACTAACATCACCACGGATCACAGCAAGTAATAGCAAACAACGAAAAAACGAAGTAAAACAGATTCCGAATCATTATTAATGACAGAACACCATAGCGCATAAACGAGAGAAGAACCAACCATCAATTAGTTACTAAATATTACCTAGTTCCTAAATAATCAAATAATAAATATATAATAATAAAAGTGCATAAACAGTCTCCCGATTATTAAATACCGATCAATTTAGTCTTTGCATTGATATGTTTTGCTAACATAGATACGATACTAATTTGGAAGATGTGATATATTTTAGTAACATACACACATACATACAGAGACTAATTTGTGAGATTTTTCAACATTGAAGAGACTATCTAGTATGATTTGCAATATAATTTGTAATAAAATTCGAGGGATAAAATTGAAAAGGTTTTGAAAAAGAACTGACCAGAATGAGATCAAAGAGCGTGGCCTGGTCGACCTTGACGAAATCGGCGTCCCAGGCCTTGAGATCTTCCTCCGAGGGTTTGTCGTCGGGATTGGCGGCGTCGACGTGTTTTTTGCAGTACTCGATGACTTTGGCGAGGATCTTGCTGGTGACGTTGGGGAGAGGGATGCCGCTGTCGGCGCAGTCGTCCTCAATCATGTGCTTTATCGTCTGCGACTCCAGCGCCACCGCCTCGTCCACCTCGAACGCCTCGCCGTCCGAACTCTTCAAGGTGATCTTCCTCGCTGATGACATGATTTTATATCAACGATGATGATGATGCTGATTTCGAAGGAAAGAATCGAAAGAAAAGGGAAAGTCACGAACCCTAACTTTTCTCTGATTGGAATGAAAAGGCAAATAATTAGCTGGGGCTTTATTTATACTGAAATAGGACCAACTCTATCTCTCTCTCTCTGGTTAGTTAGGTTTGATTTATCCATAAGATCATGATCACGCCCTCGTGTCTGTCCAACAGTTCTTCATCGTAAATAAATTATTAATAATTATACTAATAATAATTTTATTGATCCACACTATTAAAAAAATTGTACTAGTGGTCTTTAAACTTTTCAAGAAAAATATTATTTTAATAATCATTTAGTATGGTTTTTAATCTATGTTTCTGAAATTATTAAAATTTTAAATTGCTTCTCATAAAAAAAGTGCTAAAAGAGATAAACGTTTTAAAAATATATATCAAGACGAACAAGTATTATTAATATATATTCATATAAGAATCATATAAAACTAAATTATTTTGAGATATTTCATTATTTCTATTTTATATTACCAATGAATTGTTTGAGATGCTTGTTTATTTTGGTAAATAGTTTTTCTCTTTTGCTTTTTTATAATTCTTTTAATAAGGTATGAATAAGAGTCTTATTATACTCTCTTATTAGTGCCTTGTTGATTCAGAGTATAATTGAATTTCACTTGTTTAGACAAAAACTCGAAATTATATTATTTAAATAAAACTTATCAAAGCATTGTTTTACTTCACCATTCTTTCATTTACAAAATTGAGGGTGCAAATAGATACTCTCATGTGTTTTAAATTATTATAAATATATATTATTGAGTATTTCTTTAGACATGTTTTACACAATTTTTACTAACATAACCAAAAAGTAAGTTTCTCATATTTTTATGAGAATATAAATTATTTTCTACATTAATTATCTAATTTCACTATATTATTTCATATTTTTTTCGTTTTTTTACATTTTCAAAATGTTATTTAAATAAATTTATTTTTTTCTGATACTGTTAATACTAACTCAACATGTTTACGATATTAACGTTTATAGTGCATTTTCAATTTAATTTTTAAAATTTCATTATTTTTTACACTTTTCCTTTGCTTTTTTATATTCTCTTAAAACTTTAGGTGAATTATTGAAGTGGTCAATCAATGTTTAATTGTTGGATAAATGATATTTTAAAATTTATTTATTTATCCTGAATTTATAATTTTATTCACTTTGCAATGATAAAAACGAAAAAAATATATTAAATATTTTTTTAAAATTATATAAAAATATATATATTTGGAAAAGTCCTTGTTGCTTTTTGTTAAAGTTGCTATTAACGAGACATAGATAAAAAACTTCAATTTGTGAAAAAATGAAAGAACTATTTCTTGTTGCAGGTATTATTAAAATAGTTATCATTTTAATAAAGAACGATTGGATAAAAAACTAAAGATATTGCTCAAAAAAAATATTAAAAAAAACTAAAGAAAGATAATCTATTAGAAGAGAGTATTGGACATGATAACACATTAAGTATAGTTTATATAGTAATTATCTTTAATAATTCATAAATCATCTAAGAAAATGATTGAATACGAGAAATATTGGATTGAAAGAAAAGAAATTACAAAATTGAGAGATAATAATTTTTTTATTAATATGTGCACAAGTAAAGAAAATATCTTTCCATAAAATTAAAACTTTTCATTCATTATCGTTTTACTTTTCATTAAATGTTCTTTTCTCTTATGAAGGAATTGAAACCGATAAACCTTATCATATACACAAAGTACCTTATATTTTCTTGACATGCTATGTTGACATCCGACTATTTGTTTTTTCAACAATAATCTTATTCCAATGTGTACGATATATTACTTTTATTCCTCACATTGTACCTTATTTACATGTCATACTTTACCTTTTTTTTATCTAAGTTCAATCCGATCTGGTAAAGTTTAAACAATTGTACTGCTAAAGTTTAAAATTTGGGCATGCTACCATAGAGAAGATTATCATAGAATAATTTAACTTTGTTTATAAGACAATTTAGGTTTAAGATTAATCAATATTAAATTATACAATTCAAGAATATAATATAATATAATTTAGAATTAATATGTATGAAAAGTGATTTATAATTGCATTAGATAATGATAATGAAAAAGAAGTTTTCAATATGGTATTTTTAACTCTTTTTTTCTGATTTACTTATAACTTATTATTATAACCCCATGTCGATCTTCAAACCCTTTCTGTTGTATATCTCAACGGTATGAAGTTTTGGTTATTTTTATATTTGTTGTTGTTAGAAATCTACATGTTGAAATGTATTGAGATTTCTCATTCTTTTTATTAGTTTTTGTCCTGAGACCCTTGTATTTGTGTTTTGAATTTCTAGGACTTTTTCTTCTGTATATATAGTGAAGTTTTCCTCTCTAGGGTTGCAATTACATTTTTGTCATTCCTTATTTTTTTTTCTTAATTATATGATTTCTTTATTTGTTGTATAGATTTATTTGCCTTCTACAAAATGTTTTATTTTAGTTTAGGTGTTAATGAGTACCATTAGCAAATCTTTAACCCTCTTGATTGTAGGAGAAATATTATTGGAAATTACAAACCATAGAGCAACTCACGAACATGAATGTAATAGGTCGATAAATGTACACAGATATATAGCCTCTTAATATTGAAAATTTAATGAAAAAAAAAATCTAATAAGTCGATAAGTACAATTTTATTTATCTTTTTCTCTATCTCGATATGATGGTTAAGGGTTAATAATTTTTTTTTATAATAAAGAAATTATTTCTTATACAATAAACCCATATTTAAAGGGTAAGAAATTCATGCCATATAAACATTTTCTAATTAAGAAACTGTCATCGGAACTGCTTTAACCTTAGAAAAATTTCAAATATGAAAGTCATTATGGTTGACAACTTATTTATTCGAAATAATACTTTTTTTCTACACTATTTCTGCCACAAATTATATTTCAAAATATAACTTTAGAAAGCCTAATAATATGCAGGGTTTAGAACGTTGAAAAGTCCAAACCAAAGGTGTGCTTTCGGATTACAGTTCAAATCAACCTAACCCACGTTCAGGAGTCTTGCTGTTTTTCCAATTAGTGCATTGGAATGACCAAATTCAAGTTTGGTGCCCTGAAATAGGTATGCCAACATACACTAACACATTCATTGGGTTGGATTAGGTTGATTCATATTTTTTGGACGGACTATCATGACTCAGTCAAAGGGAATATCAGTTAGGTGACACAAAAAAGCAATAACGGAATATGGAGAAAAAGAAAATTAAAAATCTGAAGAAATAAAAAAAAAAAAAAATTATGAGTAACTGAAAATGGGTCGCAAAAGCGCAAAATGGAAAGTGTGGAAAGAAGGGCTCGAGTGGAGAGAGTTCCTTAAAAGGTGTTGGAGGGGTAGTGGAGATAAGAGATTGGAACCGTGCTGCTGTACTGTTTCGTTTTTATGGGTCAATTACCACTGTCGTATACCTAAAGTATCTGCGGCGGGGTGTTTTCGTTAGTTTGGTTTCAGCGAGTTCGATATTTGAGTCGAGGAGTGCGAGGACAGGTAGTTCCTGCGCGTCACTAATCTCATCCACACCCTTTATACCTTTCGGATTGAACAGAATTTAAACTTTTCATTTTGACCAAATGAAATTAATAACTTTTGGATGAGTCAATCTAAACAAATCCAGATTGATGCAGAAAAAAAATTATCGAAGTACAAACAAAAAACATTTGCCGGAATATGGAATCGAGCTAAACAAAAATGACTTGGTTAAAACAGAACCACACAAATAAAAATAAATGTCAAGGCTGACCCATCTTACTCGCCACCTTAGATGATCAACACTTCTGCAGGTTGATTGTGGGCAATGCCTGTGATTCTAGCTCCCCTCCTTTAACTTTATTTTTTGTTAATGTATCAAGTAAATAATAATCGATATCAACAGAAGCTAGGGTTAGCTAATCAAATGAGTTATGACATAAATAAATGAAAGATTTCACTTGTATGCATGCCAAAACATGCCAACAAATTAACTCGGACTATATTAAACCAGGGGGGAAAAATAGGTTATGATACAGCATCAACTATATCTAAAAGCAACTTTTTTCATGAACAGTGAAATAAAGTTACTATACATAGTTAAAACGAGGCCAGGTGCGGTGGTGAGAATAAAAATACATAATTCCTATACTTCTAATAGACAGATAGTCTCTACTTTACTATGGTCTTCAAGTAACCTTGAATTCCTGACAACCAAATGATGATTTCATTTCTTAGTTAAGATTCCATGTACTGAGATGGTGGGGGGCTTGTTTTGGTCTTATCGGGACCTGCAAAATGGTTTAAAATCAAACATTTCGCATGTATGCAGTGATCGCAAGAAGAATATGGTGCTAAAAGGAAAATGAGGAAAGAGAAATTGATAACAAGCTAGATCCAAATTCAAAAGGTTTTTATGAGAAAATGAGAGAAGATCATGACACTACAAGGTGAATTAACACTTTGAACAAGATGAAGTTCCCAATATTAATTAAAGCAAGGTGAGGAATTAGGAGAACATACCACTGATCCCACGGATCTCCACTTCTCTCCATTCTTGCACAAGGGCACAGCAGCAACACATCAAATGAGAGAGGAAATCATCAATAAAGCCCCCCTGCATAGAAGGTAGCTGTGGGTAAAAAATATTCAAAGAAACCAACAAATGTATATGCATCATACCAATTCCAGTATATGCTCAAATCTTAACAAATACATCTATATTTTTAACTCGACTTGAAAATTGGATGAACAGAACCTACTTTGAATAATAAGAGTTGGTACCAATTGCATAAAAATGGTTTATAATACTGAATGATATGACCATGCTTAAAAAAATAGATGAGCATTATTGAACATATCCAGTGGAATATGAATACATTTATAATGAATAACGATGCTAAAGAAAGCATCACATGCAATCTGTATCTTAAAAGCTAATGATATCGAAAATTCCCAAACACTAGTTGTACCAAAAAAGAGGGAATGAAATGTCATATTTATGCAGAGAAGGAAGGAAGCATTACTGTGATGTTCAACATCTTCCGAAGCTTCCTCCTTACGCAGCAAGTATAGCAACAACAAGACAAAATTAATGAATATGCCATCAAGTCATTACATGCTTCTGCAGAGGCTGAAAAAACAAAAATGCGTAAATCATAGTAACAAAACCTCAATAATGGTCAAAGTGTTTAAAACCAACCAGATTGAAGGTAAAAATAACAAGCAACGAGAAAATTCTGTAACTGAGAACCCTTAGCATTAACTAAAGTTATGGAAAAGTTATCAATTACATAATAGCATGTCTTCATTATAAGTGAAATTAGATAAACATAGGATTATGTGTCACAAGATATCACCGAAATTACAGCAATTTCATGGCTATCGTAGTGTTCGGAAACTCCTACAGAGGCTGTCTCTTAAAACCTTGTTCTAACTTTAAATTATTAAATTAAGGCCTTTCCAAATAGCGGGTATGTACGGGCCTGGGTGGTCTGAGTCATTATGATCTTCAGTCTTCACAACATAAGAAAGTGAACACAAGACTTCAGCTATTAAAGGCCCGTGAGAAATATTCATCATCCCCTTAATAGTAACACAGTACATCATAGCTAACTTACATATGGGCCTGTTTCTTGCAATAGAAGCAATCTTTGAAAATGTTCCACAAGGATAGAAGAATGTCTTCATACCTGCAGTAAAAACGTTATACTAGTTATTAGGAATTGGAAGTATACAGAGGTATTGGAGGCTCTCTCGAGCTAATTTATTTTTCTTTATACTATTTACATGCTTTTTCTGCCGTTCAAAGGACTGACCCTCCAGTTCTTACTATAATTTCTATTTAATCAAAACATAAGAGGTTTTCAAAGCTTAATGAGGCTATCCCTTGACAATTATTCATCCATGATTCAACATGCAAGTTAAAATAGAGAAAAGCAACATCCACAATTACCACTAACACATTCACGGAAGAAAAAAAGGGTATCCAGCAACATAAATTTCCCAATTTCCTAATTCAACATGTATTCATCTTATTCCATGCAAATCACACAAACCATATCCACCAACCATCATCAACAACAAACACCACTACCAAGCCTTCTCCCACTACGTAGAGTCAGATACATAGATCAAATAGCACCATAATATTTTATTATGAATCATATTTATAGACAAACCATTGAACTCTAAATCTTTCTTAATGGTTGCTCTTATTGTTTTATTGATCTCCCTCTTCATCTAGAGATAGTGTAACCTCTATCTAATCTACTCTCCTAATTGATGCTTCTTCAAGACATATCCACTCAACCAAAGGGAAGCTTCTACCATTTTTTCTTTCGTAGTTATGACCCCAAGTGTCACCAACTATCCATCTTTCATTCATTCTCGGTCGTATCTTGTCCAGTATAAGCACTGATTAAACCCAACATTTTCGTCTCTTCTACATGAGCCAATTCTCTTATCTAGTATAAACACTAATATGCTTATAGCTATACGGTAATTTTTTCCTTAAGCTTCAGTCTTATATATCCTATTTTCAACTTCTCATGCAGCTGTGTATTTCATCCAATTAGGTATTGAACAGCATATCGTGCAAAACAACATTCCCATAAGTGTAACTAGAGGGAATTAAAATTTGGTGAAAGAGAAAAAAAGTCAAACATTAAACAAATATTTCAACTGAGTAGATCCCAAACAAAGGAAGGGGGACCTACAATAGAGACATGCTGAACATACAATAGTTTAAAAAGTTTGAAAAATAAACCTCAATTTGATGGCAAAAGGAACACGGATTTGTGGCTGGGATTTTGTAGCATCATACATGGTAAATGGTTACAGACTACTAAACTAGTGGCGCTGACATAATGGAAATAAACAAGAAAAGGCATTATCATTCATTGATAAGGCTACCAAGACAGTGAACAATAATAAACAGGTAACAAACCTCAGATGAGTAAACGGTAAACAGAACCTAAAAAAAATTCAAACAAGGGAGAACATACAAAGTGAAGGCTCAGAACAACAAGCAAGTAAATCAGTGTGCCAATCTTCTTCCTGATATGAACCCCCTGCTGATACTATATCCTTCTGCGCAACTGAATATCTGTTTGACATCAATATGAGTTAGTAATAAAAAAGGTAAAGACACACAGCTTACTAAAAATAACTATAATTGACTGCATGCCACTGGAATAAAGGGATGGAATGGAAGAAGCAGTAACTTTTAGAGTAGTCAAAACTAAATTGACTTTCTAGATGGCAGAGGGGTAAGGTTTAAAATTCACATAAATATTCTGACTTTTGGTAAACTATCTATCCTGAGTGAACCTACAAAAACATTGTAGTCGAGGAAGAGAGAAATAAATAACCTTGACGATGAATGCTTGTCAACTTTTGCATGGTGTTTTTCATCAGATGAATGCTCCTTGTCACTGTTGTCTTTAGAATAATGGTATTCCTCTTTTTTGTGATTTTTCTCTGGTGAACACTTCTCTGGAACAGAATAAGCTGCAACTTCTGTGACATCTAGTAAACGTTGAATGACTTGACACTGATTCATATCCAAATTTGCTTGTGACCGTTGTAGCTCTAGTTTAAGCTTTTCATTTTCTTTTTGAAGTGCTTCAGTGAACGAACAGTTGGGGTAAGAACAGGATAGTGTTTTTTTCAACACAGCAGTGTCATCTTTGTCAGGCTCTGGTTTAAAGATAACCGTCTGTGCCTTTTGCTCGTCATCATCCAATGTGTATTCACGTTGATCCATCTCAATAACTTCAAGTCTCTCCTGAATATTCCATAGAATGAGAGAAGTAATAGATTGTTAACCATATTTTCAGACCAAATCTACAATAGCAGACGCTACCATTACAATGACAAAGCAGTTCATTATCCTAAAAAATATTGGGAATATGCAAAAATCCAGAAACAAAATGTTTTCACAACAGCCACACATGCATACACATACATACACACACACATTCGCAAGCCTGAGAAGAGAAACAGGGATTTGATTAATTGGTTGATTGCTGGCTTACAACTTGGGCTGTGCTGATTGAAAGGCAAAAAGAAAAAGTAATGCCTGACTCTATTTACAGGATCACAATAAAGTAGTGACCCAGAAATAATGAGATGAACCATAATTTACAATAAATGTTTTGTTGTCCTGATACCAGATAGTACGACACAGCATCAGGGGACATAATTGTGTGGATACATGTGATGAAGAAACGGGGTCCTTATCTGCATAAGAATGTCTTAAAGTATGAATCTTGATATGACTTTCGACAAGAGAATTTAATTAAATGTTATTTAAGCAAGTTCTCTAATTAAATAGATCCTTAGGAAGGCATTTCCAAAATAATGTTTCATACATTTACGCCTACACTACAATATTTCAAACCAAACCACTTAATATGTTAGGACCCAAATTTTCAAAAGCCAGGATTTTAAACTTTTAGGGCGCTAAACTACAGTATTTCGGTGTGGTAACTGAAACAATCTGTGTTGACAACCTCAAACTAAAACACCGCTCAATGTTGAAGCTGAAAAGAATGTGCAACAAATGTTGAAAACATAAAAACCAGAATATTATATGCTAAGATAACTACGTAAACAATATAGTGAAAGATTTGAAGGGAAATACAACTCCAGAAGTTGAACGAATATTTCCAGTGAGTAAAAAAAACACAAACTTTTCCCTCCATCCTTCTTATTTAGGAGTGATCAACAAGAAACAGACCATCTACAACAAGAGATAGCATACAATCGAACAAAACAAAAAAATAAAATATACCCTGACTCTAGCATTGTCCACAAGAGTAATGAGAGGAACAAGGCGCAGGTATCTATCAATTTCATTCTGAGCCTTCCTGAACTGATAAACGATATTCCAGCCCATAGCCAGCAAATAGAGGTAGCTACGGTCTTGACAACTATTGACCAATATGTAAGACCTTCTGAGGGCATCTTCCAACTGCTCCAGAGGCTCCCTAGTTTCTGGGTACCTCTTCAGCTCCGAGATCTTGAGCTGCTCCAGCAAATTCCCAATTAACTTCAGATGCTGTGCAAACTGCCTGCAGTTCTTCTTATGCATCCGTGCAGTGTTTGCAGCTCTCACAATCATCGCAATCAGCCGCACAGCATCTACGCCAGTCAACTGTGCCACAGTGGCAAGGTCCCCCAAATTCTCCCAAGACGCCATGCTCTCTGCAAGTCAACCTAAAATCCAGTGACATCAGCTCCGAACACCGGTTTCCAAAATGCAATTTAATCCTTAATTTCATCATGAAAATCCGAATAATTTCTAAAATTAATATAAAGAATGGAACAAATTATAACAGCGACGATTACAAAATTTGTCATAAAAAAAAAATTGGAATGAATATTCATTACAAAAAAAAAAAAAAAAAAAAACACCAAAAAAATTTAAAAACAAAAAAAAAAAAAAAAATAAAAAAAAAAAAAAAAAAAACCCCTCACACAACAAAAAAAACGAAAACAAAAAAAAAAAAGAAACAAAAAAAAAAAAAAAAAAAAAACAAAACACTATAAAAAAAAAATAAAATATTTTTAAATTTTTATTTAAAAAAATAAAAAAAAAAAAAAAAAAAACAAATTATACATTTTA
>Ga0123340_1000616_pt1 | contig 25201 bp, 26 predicted proteins | sample SirMexnodulemix_FD_89961 | JGI IMG/M metagenome (GOLD analysis project Ga0123340, IMG submission 89961) | Root nodule microbial communities of legume samples collected from Mexico - Siratro Mexico nodule mix | ecosystem: Host-associated > Plants > Roots > Nodule | place: Mexico: Nepantla...
GAGTTTAAAAGATCTATGATGCTTGAATTTGATATGACTGATCTTGGAAAGATGAGATACTTTCTTGGTATAGAAGTAGTGCAAAAATCTGATGGAATTTTTATTGGCCAAAAGAAGTATGTGTTGGAAGTGTTAGAAAGGTTTGGCATGGATAAATATAATCCAGTTCACAATCCCATTGTTCCTGGAGAAAAGCTTGAAAAAGATAAGGATGGGGCAAAAGTAGATGGTACTTATTACAAGCAAGTTGTAGGAAGTCTTATGTATTTAACTACTACGTGTCCAGATATTATGTTTGTTGTTAGTCTCATCAGCAGATACATGGGAAATCCTTCTCAGCTTCACTTGCAAGCAAAAAGAAAGGTTTTAAGATATTTGAAAGGTACAGCTGACTTCGAACTGTTCTACAAGAAGGAAGGAGATGAGGAATTAACAACCTACACAGATAGTGACTATGCTGGGGATTTGGATGATAGGAAGAGCACTTCAGGGTATGTGTTCTGTTGAGTTATGTTGCAGTATCGTGGTCGTCAAAGAAGCAACTAGTGGTTTCCTTATCTACTGCTGAGGCGGAGTTCATTGCTGCAGCTGCTTGTGCCTGTCAAGCGGTATGGTTACATCAAGTATTAAAGAAACTTGGTCATTATTAGGACAAATCCATAATAGTTCATTGTGATAATACCTCAGCAATCAAGCTTGCCAAGAATCTGGTGATGCATGGACGTAACAAACACATAGATGTTCACTTTCATTTCCTTCGAGAACTTACAAAGAATGGAACTGTTAAATTGGTTCACTGTAATACACAAGAGCAAGTTGCATATGTGATGACCAAGCCTCTAAAGCTTGATTCTTTTATGAAGTTACGAAGTCTACTAGGTGTGTGTTCATTTGCAGATATAAACTGATTGCTAGAAGCATTCAGTTTAAGGGAGGATGTTAATATTTTGTTTTGATTTAAATTACTTAATTTAATAATTCCTAATGTTAAGGGAATAATTGTTTGTTGTCAACCGAGTCTTTAGCCAGTTACAACACTTATAGGAGTCGTGATGTGTGGGTTGTTTAAGTTCTGTTTACAACTCTGATGTAAGGCTATATATAGTCATATCGTTTATGCAATAAGTATGATTCTCATTCTTCAACATTTAGTATTTAATTTATCAGCAATCTGTTTCTAACAATAATTATGAACAAACATAAACATAAAAATATGATAACATGAAATAAGGTTATTTTTTAATGTTTTATTTTATTTTTTACAATAACTCACTTAATATAAAATTCTAGGAAACTAAATATAGAAATTATTCTAAATAAATACATTTGATATTCTACTGATATTCTCTAATATTCTCTTGATTATCTCTGATATTCTACTGATTTTTTTATCTGATAATAATATTCTAACACTCATTCTCAAGGCAAGCAGTGGGATCACTGCTTAGATTGCTGAAAGCACGGGTAAATGTTTTGCCTGTAACAACTTTGGTGAGAATGTCTGCTGACTGGTTTTCTGACCTTACAAATGGAAGCTCAATATTGTTATCCTCAATCTTCTCTTTGATGAAGTGTCTGTCCACTTCAATGTGTTTGGGTTGGTTCTGTCATGTCGTACAGGATTCTCTGAGATACTGATTGTTGTCTTGTTATCACACTCTAACTGACTTGGTAGTTGTGGTGAAAAACCAATATCGGTTATCAACTTTTTGATCCATAAGATTTCAGTTATACCTTTGGCAATTTACTAAAATTCAGCCTCAACACTTGAAAAAGCAACCACTTTCTGCTTCTTACTCCACCATGTCACCAAGTTACCTTCCACAAGAGTAAAATAGCCCGATGTAGATCTTTTGTCATTTGGATTACCAGCCCAATCAGCATCAGTATAAGCTTTAATGTTTAAGTGTCCATGCTTTTGGAACATGATCTCACTTCCTGGTGTCCCCTTCAAGTATTGGACAATCCTCATGGCAGCTTCCATATGATCCTCTTGAGGGTGATGCATAAACTGACTTATTACCCCTACTGCATATGCTATATCTGGTCGAGTGTGTGACAGATAAATCAATTTCCCAACTAACCGTTGGTACCTCTCTTTATCTGTCAGATTAGCTACTTCCTCAAACTTTAAACCATGGTTAACTTGTATAGGAGCATATGCTGGTTTACAATCGACCATTCATGTTTCTGCAAGCAAATCCATGATGTATTTTCTTTAGAAAATAAAGATACCTTTGTTAGAGTGAATAACCTCTATTCCCAAGAAGTACTTTAGTCCACCTAAGTCCTTCATTTCAAATTCTCTGAACAAGTTATTCCTCAATTGTGTTATTTCTTCTATATCACTTTCGGTTATGATCATGTCATCCACATATATTATTAGGCATGTGATCAAATCTCCTTTTCTTTTCAAGAATAAAGTATGGTTAGAGTTGCTTTGTTTGTACCTGTACTTTTTCATGGCCACTGCAAACCTTCCGAACCAGGCATGTGGAGACTGCTTAAGCCCATAGAGTGCCTTTTTTAATTTGTAGACTTCATTTCTTTGGAAGTCTTCACAAAACCCTGGAGGAGCTTCCATGTACACCTCTTTTTTCAAATCACCATGCAGAAAAGCATTCTTGACATTAAACTGATGGAGTGACCAATTTTTGTTTGCTGCTATTGAAAATAGTACTCTGATGGTGTCAATTTTTGTAACTAGTGAGAAAGTCTCTGAGTAGTCAATGTCATAAGTCTGTATATAGCCTTTTGTCACCATTTTTTCCTTATATCACTCAATGATGCCATATGCTTTGTGTTTAATGGTGAAAACCCATCGACACCCTATTGGTTTCTTCCCTACTGGTAAGATGCACTTCTCCCAAGTTCTATTCTTATCTAGAGCTTCCATATTTGTTTTCATAGCTTATCTCCATTCGCCCTTCTTACTGGCTTCGTGAACTATTTTGGGAATGTCTTCAGCTAGAAGGGAGGTAAGAAAAGCTCTTGCAATGTCTGTCACTCCTTCTCTAGTTATCTTCATATGATACCTGGAATTCCGGAGAACATGTTTTGGAGAATATCAGTTAGGTAGTACCCCTCTATTTCTTCTTGGCGGAAGTGTAAAAGGCTCTAGCTCTGATTCTGGTTCTAACTTGTCATTGTTAGTGACTTCATTCACAATAGGCAACAACTTAGTAGAGTGAAGATCATTTACCTCTTGTTGAATATTCTCAGAAGGATCCTCATGCTTGTTGGCTCCATCTATTTGCTTTTTTGGAACAGTTTCTGAGCAACTAAGACTACTTAACCAACTTGGTGGTTCACTAGTTTTCTCCCCCTGAACATCAAGTTGGCTACTGAAGAAATATTTTGATTCTAAACAATCACAATCCATAGTCATATATACACGGTGAGTGATTGAGTTGTAACATCGATACCCTTTTGATGTGTAGCATATCCAACGAAGACACATTTCTCAGCACATGAATCAAATTTGGTTCTGTTTGCTTTGGAAATATGAACGAACACAGAACACCCAAAAACTCGTGGTGGTAACATTTGGACAGGAGAGAGATCAATCTGAGTAGTTAGGATCTGTAGGGGTGTTTTGTGGTTAAGGATCTTGGAAGGTAGCCTGTTCAAAAGATAGGCCGAGGTAGCAACAACTTCGGGCCAAAAACGTGTCAGAACCTGTGCATCAAAAATCATGGCTCGAGTAATCTCTAGTAGCTTACGATTTTTTCGTTATGTTACACCATTCTGTTAGGGTGTGTTTGGACAGGAAGTTTGATGGATTAAGTTATTTTCTCTGAAAAATTCCTGCATTAATTTGTTAACAAATTCTTCACCATTATCTGATCTAAGTACTTGGATTTTCTTGTCAAACTGAGTGTGAATCATTTAATAGAATGCATAGAACTTATCGGGTACTTCAGATTTTTGTTTTAGAAAATATACCCATGTCATGCGAGAGAAATCATCCACAAAAATACTGAAACTGATTATTGTAGGAATTAGGAGCTGAGCCCCACACATCAGAGTGTACTAATGAAAAAACAGAATTGACTCTATTGTTGTTAAGAGAAAAAGTAACTCTATGATTTTTTGCCTATATACAAGTTTCACATTTGATGGGCTTAGTGTTACTAATAAATAAACTAGAAATAAAATCTTAAGGTACCCAAATGAAGGATGTCCCAAACGTCTATGCCATAACCAAATGGGCTCACTTGATCTGTATTTATCCACCCCGTTCTTCGGAAGCTTTGCCGTATATAGCATAAGGTGATTCTTCCTGTCTTTGGCTCACGCCCTTCCAGCTTGGCCAGACTTCTTTCTCGTTTTTCCTCCATCGTCCTCTTCACGTCTGCCTTAGTGGATTTGTATACCAAGCCGTATCTATTCTTGTTCTCGGCCAATTGCAGAGGGAAAACATATCCCTTACCATCCTTGCCTAATCCCTTCCCGTATTGGTAACCTTCTTTAATCATCGTTTTCACCATCATTAAAGAGACACTTGACATGGAAGGGGTTATTTGGAAGGGCTCAACGTATGCAATGCTGACAATTTCCAAGGCATGGAAGGATGTTTCTAGGGCCTCTTTAGTAGCTTCCACATATCAAGCATTCATCAATCCACTTACTAAAAAGTCCTTCTAGTTGGATTCTATTATGAGCTTGTTGTCCACCATAAACTTAAGCTTTTGATGTAAGGTAGAAGGCATGACCCCAACAAAATGAATCCATGGTCGTCCTAATAAACAACTATATGTTGGAAGTATATCCATCACCTGGAATACTACTTCAAAAGTACAGGGTCCAACCTGGACTGGCAATTCAATTTCTCCTACTACCTCTCTTCTACTCCCATCAAAAGCTCTCACAACCATAGAACTGGGACGCATATAAGCTATCTCGCAAGGAAGCTTATCGAGTGTCGCTTTCGGCATCACATTCAAAGATGAGTCGTTGTCAATGAGCACTCATGCTATGACATAGTCCATGCACTTCATAAATATGTGCAGGGCCTTGTTATGGCCTCTCCCCTCTACAGGGATCTCCTCTTCAGTGAAGGTCAAGCAGTCATTAACAGTGATGTGATTGACTATGCCTTCAAATTTATCCAGGGATATATCTTACTCCACATAGTTCCCACTAAGAATCTTCATTAGTGGTTTCTGTGGGTGATAGAATGCATCAACAATTCTAATAGTGAGATTCGAGCTAACATGCGGTTTAACTAATCCACCACCTTATATTTGCTATACTAAATGAACTTCAAGAACTCATTTGCTTCCTCATTGAATATTTCCCTTTTTCTTGGCATCTTGGTCAATTTGTGGTGCCTTCCCTTTCAAGAATGCTTTTGCTTGCTATGTGGTCGCTTCTTCTTTAGCCTTTTTGCCTTGATTTCCTTCGTTTCTCAACTCAAGAGGTGTGAAGAGGCGACCACTTCTCGTCATACCCCTTATGTCGGAGATGTTGTCAATGGCAGTGTTAACAATAATAGGGGTCTTGTCTGCTTCCTTTTTTCCTTGTTCCCCTTTCAGGATTTGGGCATCATATTTTCATGGAACTGCCTTTTCATTCTTATAGAGAAAGGGAGTCTGAGCTTGTATCACGATAGGTCATCGCTCCTGCGATGAATGCAAGGCCTTGGTAAAATGTATTATTACCGGTTTAGGTCCAGACAATGTCGTTTCCTCACTTGTTTGTGTGAATACTTCTCCCTGTTTTACCTGCCGATAGATTTGTAAGATGTGTCTATCGATCATATCTTGCAATATCTGTTTAAACTCATAACAATCGTCTATGGAATGTGAGATGTCCGGGTGAAAGCCACATTCATTTTCTTGTATGCTTCTAATTTTCAACCATTTTGCTTGACAGAGCGCGATAAAAATATTCTTCATCAGAGTCTAAATCCTATCGACTTCTCTTACCAAACCATGCCCCTCTCCTTCGATGACAGCATTTGCCGATGAGCTCGCATGTCCCGCCAAAGGGTTAGCTTCTACATTGGATTTGTCCTCCTGAAAGCATATCCATCCAAAGTCGATCAGTGATTGCACCTTGTGTTTGGAGGCAAAACACCTTTCAGTGGAATGGCTGATTGTGCCACAATGATAGTTGCACTTGGCGTTTGCATCATAGTTCATTGGGTATGGTGGTTGTATTGGCTTCATGAGGTATATAGTGATTAAGGAGTTATGTAGAAAGGTTGGTAAAAGCTATGTATAAGTCATCGCAAAGGGAGTGAAGTTGACGAAGTTTCTTTTTGAATTTCTCTTTGGGGTCGAGATCTGGCCTTGACCTTGATTGGAATGTGAAACCACACCATAGTGGTAGGCATTATTTGGCACAAGTGAGACTTGATACGGGGCCTGGGGCCTAGAGAAACCTTGTAGGCAGGCTCGTGGATGGTATATTGGTGTTGTATTTGCAGCAAAAGGAAATGCATCGCGGGCTGCTGATAAATTGGTCTAAAGTGGGGTGTGGCATGACTCCCCCAATGAGAGGCATTGGATGCCGCCTGGACTTCACTCTCCTTTCGCCTTTCAGGAACGAATCTAGACTTTTTGGTGTTTGTGACCGCGAGCGGGCCAAGTGTAATATTTCAACTTTTAAGCCCAAATTCAATCATATGTTACATGTTTGATGATTCAAAGTAAGCTCCAAAAATTTTAGCGGTCTCCTTACTCACCGTATCCAAACTCTATACTAAACTTCATTTACTCCTACCATTAAGTGCTTAATTGATTAGTTCCTAACACTCAATTAGCTTAAGTTCTCAACCATATCTAAAACTTGTATTGCGTTCCTACTTCAAGACATTTTTAATCAGATTCACCTTAATCTGATAATATATATACTCGAAATCACAATCCTTTTATGGTCTCACTAGCTTGATTAGCCTGCAGTCCTTTCACGAAGGCTTATAAGAACATTTCCTCATTTGGATGATCTATCTTTACCGTAGTTTCACAAAATCAGTTGAGGAAGGCACAAGGGGATTCCCTTCCTTTTGTTGTATGTTGAACAGGCCAGCCAGTGTTGGAGGCCTAACCTGTTTGCTGAAGAAAAGTCTGAGAAAAGGTTTTGAATAAATCTATCATGCCTTCTGGAATTCTTCCGAACCATTGTAGAGAGGTTACTATGAGCGTCTCCATAAACATTTTACATCGAATAGCATCGGAGCCCCTCAAGATCAGCATTTGAGCCACGAAAGCCTTTAGGTGGTTTAGGGTCTCCTAATCCCGAATAAGGGGTCATTTTTTGGACCATGAAGTGTGGTGAGTTTTGCTTCTCCATAATCTTCCTAGTGAACAATTGAGGATCAGCGTTTACCCTTGACATCTGAATGGCTCCTGAATCATGAAGTATAGGTCGTCCCCTCGATATCTATTGTAGTTTCTGGTTAGTTTTTTGTAATTCTTCATAGGCCTTTATAGCCTCCTCCATTTCGTAACGCGTTTCATTCGCTTCTTCCCTTAGACGTTCCGACTCAATATGGGTTTCCTCCCTCACACACTCCTACTGAATTAGAGATTCTTCTCTAGCTCTTTCTTGTTTTTTGGAAGTTTTCCTGAATTCTTCGTTGCTTCTTTGTAGTTCTGCCATAGTCTGCAAAATCTGTTGGAAAGTTGGTGAGTTGTTGTTCCCTCCAGTGGGTGTAGGTTGCCTATTGTTTCTCATTTGTTGAGGTTTCTCACAAGTTTCTCGTGAAGTCTTTCACTCATAGTGGGAGTAGGAATAGTTTACCTGCCCCACGGTGAATGCTAATTTGTTCTAACCGTTGAGGTTTTTTATCGCTCTTGTCTAATCTAAATAGATTATGACTTTTGTGTACCTGATATTTATTTTTTATGCCTTTCTGATGAAGCATTCAGGTACTAGGTTGAAACAAAATTCAATTATTATTAAGAATCTGGTATTAAATCTCAACAAATTAACCAAAAAACGACCGTAATTGAATATGTTTATTAAGGGCGTTAGTTTACATGGGTTGTAATTTATGGATAATAAAATTGGGCCTTTGAATTGGCCTTCATTGTTGGGAGCGCATTTGTAATTTCAGATTACTTTTCTCATACTCGATTCATTTTGGGCCTAAAATACACCCTTGACCCATATGGATCATAACCTAATAAAAAGTCCTTGGGATGTTGCCTGTGTTTTGAAGATTTTAGATTCTTGAAATGAAAACAAAGTTAAATTGTGGGAAATAAGTGGTAGAAGAGAGATAAATATACCTTGACTAGTGTGCTTAAGCGAAACACTTTTTTTAGTGAGGAGTGATATACCTTTAGTTGTTCACTGAAAATATTTTGCCATTGATAAGGTTGAACTGTTATCTGTTACATTTGCATTGTGAATACCATAATTGATTCTTAAAGGGAAACACTTTTCCTTGTTGCGGTTAATTTAAGTAGGAGCATACATGACTAATATTTGAAGTGAATTTATCTTAGACTTATTATACCATTGTTGAGTAATGTTTACTTGTGTCAAGTTACCTTTACTTGAGGACAAACAAGGTTTAAAGTTTTAAAGAGTTTGATAACATTTATTTTCATCATATTTAAGAGCCAAATTTATAATGAAATCAACTCTTTAATAATCTTTGACCTTGCTTGTTTATTTGTTTTATTAAGTTTGTGTTAATAATTGATTATTGGAGTTTGAGAATGAAAAATTGCAACAATTGGGCCATGGACCTCTATAGGGAAGTTGAATATGACACCACTAAAGTTAGGTCGGTTGTGAACTATGAAAATGACCATTTAAAGTTTGTCTGCATTAGGATTAAAATATTTGGAACCAAAACATAGCAATAATCAATCTTGGACAACAACCTTAAGATTTCTTTGTGTAATCATCTTCTTCTTTTGTGTTTTGGTGTTCTCATGACTATGACAACTAAACCCATTATTGTTGAGGTTAGATATAACTTATTGAACTCTCATCAAATCAATATTGGTTATATATATATATTTATTTATTTTCAATGTTAGTATTTTGATTGTATGCTTAATGTCTATTATGATCATCCATGACTTGATATTTGATTCTCAGGATATTAGAAAATATCATTTGTATTTTGGATCTAAATTGAAACACCTAATGAAAATTTGCATATAGGAATAGAGCATAATTTTTTAATTGTCTTAAACCTTTGTGATAAAAACAAGATTTTTTCATATAATTGATAAAGAAATTGACGGTTAGGAGGAAAGTTTTAGCTCATTCACCTAAAGAACTAGGGTTTGAGTAGTATTAGGGGTTGAAATTGGTATTTGAGAGCAAAGAATGCAATTGTTTTCAGTACATGATAGTGAAATATAATAAAGTCTAATCTTAACAATTTATTCTTATGAATCATTAACTTTTATCTATAATCCAAAATTTGACAAAAATCCATAAAAATATTTATCTTTTCACATAATAAACTAATTTTATTATAATACTTATCATTGAAAAGGAATTTTATGCTAACACTGTTAATTCACAATAAACTCTAATGTTTTATTAAGAATACAATACACTATTACATTAAGAGTAATATCCTCTGCTGCTGTGTATTGAAATAAGTTTTAACAGAACCAAAAGCAACACTTATAATTGTTGGAGACAAATTAATCTTTTTATAAAACATATATATCTTCTTGAGATCAATATTTAAATGTTACAATTTAGCTAAGTTATTATAGTTTTAAGATACACATCACTTTAAAAGGAAAATGATATCTTATTTTGTTTATAAAAATGAACTTAAGTGAACAGTTTATTATCAATAATGAATATTAATTGTTGTGACAATGGTAGAAGAAAATAAATAGATAATATCTAATTTCTATAACTGAAATGTTAATGGAAAGAAAAAAAAAATTGTTATTTTAAATGGAGGTGAAAACATGTCTCATAAGATTGGTGATAAGTACAAAGGAGATGGATATTGATAGAAAACAAAACCAAAAGAATAACATACACATCTCTCTCAACATTAAACAAATTTAATATTTTCTTAAGATAAACAAAGCTTCAGTTTTACTGAGATTAAAGAATGCAATCTGAGGTGAGAGATTGTACTTCAAAAAAAAAAAAAAAATTAAAATTATTTGATGGAGTATCAATGGAGATGCAAAATTAAGATGCAACTTGAACACAATATAGAACCCTCTTATTATTAATCCAACAGCAAAAAGATAATTGTATATTATATGTTTTATATTGAATATATATATATATATATATATATATATATATATATATATTAAATTATATGTATAATAATGTAGTGTGTTATATTATATAGAAAACTGGCGGGAACAACACAAGAAGATTTGGCGGGAAAGGATGATATAAAATGGTTCCTAGGGTGAAAAACCGTTTCTCATTCCGATCTCAACTCATTCCACAGCAGCAAAGTGTGAGTTATCGAGCGAGTGAGTAATCCACGAGTCAAGACTCAGTCATGGTGGGCCCACAGTACGATTTTCTGTCCAACCCTCTGGGCGCTGTCAGATCCACCTTTGACACCGCCATAGCATCCGGTACCGATCCCTCCTCCTTCCAAGGCCGCGACTGGGGCGCTCTCCCCCTTTTCCGCCACTTCCTCTTCGAACAATCCAGAATCTCTCAGGTTCAGTCTTAAACCCCACACTCTTATCTTCAAATACAAGAACAACTAAACCCTATTCTTTGATTATGCAATCATATTAACTCAATTTTCGATTAACTAACTCATCAGGTTCCCCTTCTCACCCCTACCACCATCAGATATGTCAGACCCAATACTCTCGTCCGCTTCCGCGGAATGATACAAGACATGCCCGGGAATGAATTTTATGTTGGCGCTTACAAGGTTTTACTTTTGTTGTGTTTAATTTGGATATTTTCAATCTTAAGTTTTTTTTTTTCTTTCTTTCTGTTTTTTTTCTTATATGTATGGGTTATATTTGAGGATTAGTTTACCTGGGAGGAAAGTGTAATATTTCGTTTGGGTTGATGATTATTGAAGGATGGTTCGGTGTGGAGGACGAACAAGTTTATGGATGTTTCGCAATATCCTATTTGTTCTTCTGCGGATACGCAAATCTGGGAACGTAGACTGCTTTATTGTGTTCCGGTAAGGTGTTCGGTTCTGATTTACTGTCTTCTCTGTTTGTTTTCTCACAAACGTTAAGTTTTCCCATATTAATTTTTTGCTATACAAACGTTTGATCTCTGCTTAAACAGTAGAATTTTGAAGGATTAATTTTGTTTGTTTATACTTAGGTTCCGGGACTGAGTCCATGGACTGAAGTTTCAGCTGAAGAATTTGGCAATCTATCTATGGATTGGATGTCGGATAGTAGAGAAAAGCGGAGGAGAGATGAAGAGTCTTCTGATATGCCTGTAATTTCTGGCTTTGAGTTACTGCCTTTATTGGTTTATTGTTTCCATTAAATTATCATTCCCTAGAGTGTATAAAGCCTCAAATATTTAGTGCCCTGCATTTGTATAGTTTAGGTGTTTAGGTCCAACTGGGAATTGATTTTGAATGTTGAGTTGGTTGTTTCATTTAAGCTTCTAGATAACTGTTATATTTTGGAAGATATTGATTCTTTTTATAAATTTTGAAATGCTTGATACCGGGCAATGTTTGTTTTTTCCTAACGGATGTGTTTGTTTACAGGTCTCTTGTGATGAGGTTCAAGATTCTCCAAATACCAAAAGAATGGTACACTGAACTTTCATATGACCCTGCCTTTTTGTGTTAATGAATTTTATTCACCATCCAAGTGTTGGCTTTATTAATATTTGGTTTGAAGTAGTTTGTTAAAAACGTTGTTAATTGGTGTTGTTTTCGTTGTGTTTTGCTTTTGTTTATTCTCAATTTCAATTAAATTCAAATCAAGATATTCGTGATCCAAATTTGAGTAAAGCTGACCTTCATGCAATTAATCAATATCCTATTTAGATGACAAAATATGAGGTCTAGAGCAGTTCATAAGTTACACGGATAGATGGCTCCAGTTGTATTTTTTCAATTTATCACGTGAATGCGTGTTTACTAGATGATCAAGTTTTTATTTCTCCTTGCATATTTCTATAATGTTCTTCTGAGAATTATTATTGTTTTGTAGAGAGAAGGTGATCACTCTTCCGCTGCTTCTCATTCTTCGGGAGCTGCAACTGATATTGCCAGCAATACTACGAGCTTGGGGTATGACATTGGTAGCAATTCACCTCCTTGTCTTGTCAAGGTAAAATTAATCTCTTGTACTTATAATTTCGTATGGGATACATTTCATTGATATTTAGGATAATTAATCATTGTTTTATTTTATGAAATTTTAACAAACCTCATTCCTCATTTTCCTCTGTATTATGTCAGGTTTATGATTGTCCTGAGTCCGAAATGAAACTGAATGACATTTTTGAGTTTGTGGGTATTCTGACATGTGATCCAGAGCTTCAGGAGGACAATGAAGATAGTGATTTATTAAATGGATTTTCTGAAGATCCTTTGCGCCATTTCCCACCTAACCAGGTATGCACATTGATGTTTATCTGAGGATTTTTGCATATATTCAAAGCCCTGTATTATCCCTTGATGGTCACTTTCTCAATAGACTATAATAAGAGGCTATGCTGTTCTTTTGGGAACAACCGCAACATAAACATGCATGTGTTTCATGTGTGTGACCACTCAGCATCTGGTTTTTAAATTTGCATTTTTCCTTGTCTGCTGCAGGTGCCACGACTTCATTGTTTTATTCACAGGAAACTAGGGATTCAAGACTTCCTTCAGAACAACCATATTGTAGAGGTAAACTATCTTATGAACCTAAACGAAGTTTATTGTTCTGACAAGATTACTAGTTATGTTTATCATTTTGAGTTGGATCATTCTCTCAAATTGATAACGCCTTGCTAAAAAACGCACGTGTTTAATCTCAGCCAAAGCCCGACTTGGTCAAAGAACTCAGGGAAGCATTGCTAAGACATCTCACGGCTATTCTTGGCAATGATGACGTCACTTCTCAGTTCATTTTGCTACATCTTCTATCCAAGGTATGCAGCTCTTAAAAGATCATTTTCCTTAGTTCATGCACTGTCAATATTCTGGTTATTGCTCGTATTTCTTTTTTCTCATTTTACTCATACTGTTCATCTATGCTTCCTAATTCCTCAACCCTCCATTCTTTAGAGTATTTATATGTGGATTGTTGTTGAACAGGTGCATGCTAGAGATAATGGTCTTGCCGTGGGAAAACTCTCGTTAAATCTTACTTGCTTTAAAAAAGAAACTGTCTCTGTTTTTGGACAACAACTAACCCTTGTTCTGAAGAACATCCTGCCATTCACATTTTGCATACCTCTTACAGTTGAATACTTGAACACTGTTTCACTTGCGCCAAAAAAGAATTATGATACTAACAGGTAGTCATATTTTATAATCCTTCTGAGCATGGACCCGTACCAGTATACAAATATAATTACATCTTTTTGTGTGAATACTCCAGACTGGAAACTGGTGTATTGCAACTTGCTGAAGGTTCACACTTGATTGTTGATGAGACCAAACTAGAAGCTGGAACTCTCAACTCTGTAGGGGTGGAGAATTGCAGGCTGCTGAAAAATTTAATGGAGTTGCAAGAGGTAGTTGCGCTTGGTTGTCTAACTTGCTTATCTTCTTGCACGCTCACGTGTACTATTATGCTATGGAATATGCATTTGAGGATAAAATTATCCGTTCCTCGAGTAACATGAACCTGCTAATTTATACAAACACTTCATACATTTACAGTTGATTGTTTGCAGTTATTATTTTGATTTACTGTTAAAATTTGCATGATTGTTATGTGTTTCAGGTGGAATATGATTTCAAGTACTATAAAATGGATATGAAAACTGATGCCCAGCTGCTAGTTTTGTCGGAGGGAAAATCAAATATCTTGCCAGCTGATGTAATTGTACCTTTCCAGCCTTCTGCAAACAGTTACTCGGAGGCTGTTACTGCAGAAGTTTTGGAAGCTTGGAGGTGGTATTTGGCCACTGTTAGACAGCTAACGCACTCTATTGAACCAGAAATGCAGAAGGTATTTGTGACGTTGGCACCAGTATTCACGATCAAGTGTTCTTGTGGCTCAAACTAGTTGAATAATTTATTTAGCCGTTATCCTGTACATAGCATTCTCAGCAGCTAATAAATTTCTAAGCTCGGCAGAAGTCATTTTGGGCTGATTCTTTCATTATCCACATCAAACCATAAATATCTTTACCGAAGATACACTTAACTCACTACTGATATTTACAAGCATCAAACATAAATATCTTTACGCAGATACTTAACTCACCACTGATATTTACAAGAATACATCCCGGGGGAAGTCTTAATGTGGACATTATTATTAATAGTTTCTCTTTACTGATTACTTCATTGTTATTTGTGGCAAACCCCATGTTTTGGATAAAATTAACTTGTAGAGTATAATTAAATGTTATGACGAGAATGCATGACGGAACCTTTGGTCATTTGTGTTCTCAGGTGGTAGAGAGGGATTTAGTTGCAGCAAGACAAGCAGACAGGAGCTTGGGTCCCCAAGATTTAAGCAGGTTAGCAAGTGACTATTCTAAATGTATTGATAGTATATTTATTTTTCCATGTTGTTCCCCTGCCTTTGACGCCTTTTTTTTTTTCTCCTTTTCCCGTCAGATTGTTAACAATGGGGCGTCTCATGTCATTGAGCTATGGTGAGACCAGCCTGTCTCTGGAACACTGGCAGATGGTCAAGGAATTGGAGAGGTTGCGAAGACAGAGGTTACAATGAAACACAATGGAAGTATAAGTGGTTCCAATTTGTACAAGGTTTAACATTAGTCTTAATATATGTAGTTTCAGGTAAACGCAGTTAGATGAGTTATTAGAAGGGTCTGGCTGTTGGTTGTGATTACCAGAATTCTCTTAATACTGGTTCCTGTAAGTTCAGCAATCTAAAGGCCATTTCATCATCGTATGAGTTTTTTGAATCTCTTGCCTTTAAATAAAAGTGACCACGACGTTATTCTATTACCTACTGATAAAGGACTGGAATTAAGGAGTTTTCATTAAAATGTTTCTTTTAGAAAGTGTAACAATTCACTTTTTGGTGTCTCCATTGCACTTACTCTTGTTTGCTCCAGCCTCCGTCATGCTCCCTTGTTTGCAACTTGTTGCTTCCATTGTTTTCTGTTTTTTTCAAGTGGGCAGAGTTAAATGTTTTGGTAGTCCAAACCCAAAGTAGTGATCAGTAGAGATTTGCACGAGGTTTTTTCTTCTTGCACTCCCATAATTTTTAAAATTATCATTTCATCTTTTATAAAAGGGATTTTCAGATTACCCGAACTGTCCAAAATTTTTGGAACATGAAGTTTTTAAACACATAAAGTACATTTTAAAATAGAATTTTTAGAATATATATCATATATTCGGAAATGAGCTTTTCGAAAACAAGTTTTTTTGAAATATATGAAATACATTTTAGAATAAGTTTTCAGAATAGAATTTTCAAGACAAATTGAAGCTATTGAGAAAATGTAAATGACAGCTTTTGGAACGAGTTTTATGAAATAACTCTCTTCGTTTTAGAGAATGCCTCTGCCTGAGAAGGCAGCGGCAATGGCAGCAATAACCACTGATGATATCTTAGTTTTTTTTTTTTTTTTCTCTTAATATGGAGAGCAATTAGTAATTATGGAGTGCAGGAAGCAAAGCCTTTGCGAAAAGGGGGATGAGGTGTAATTCTAATTTTAAATTATTTATTCATTACATTGATTTGTTTGTCTAAATTATTCAAGGATTTTGAAATATTTATCCTTAAACTTTGTTACCGGGTTCTTATTTAGCCTAAGCTAGGGTTTCGGCATTGTTTTGATAATCAAGGCACTAATATGTTGAAAGAATAATCACTATTTCTCAACATCTATTGAAGAAAATTTAAAAATCTATATTATTTTTTAAATTATGCATTTTATCTTTGAAGTTATGTAATTTTGTGAAATGTTTTATCAAACTTTTAATTTCTCTAATTTATCATTAAGTTTTTAAATTTTACCAATTTTACCATACAAATTTCAAAATGATACATGTTTTATTCGTTGATTAAATGTAGATTTACTAATAATGTCTTGACGATTAATAATAATGTTATTTCTTTATATAAGCTTGGGATTAGAGTAAATATGGAACTTAAATTTATGTTCACGTTTATTAAAATAATAATGTGTTAATTTTTATGTTATTTTACGTGATCATTTTTGTGTTATATAGTTTGTTCACCACAATATATCTATTTTATACTTATTAAGAGGTAATCTAGTTTTTAAATTATTAATTAGAAGAAAATTAGATTAAATGTTTGGAATAGTTTTAGACAAAACCATGTTATATATTTCTATGAATTTTAAAAAATATTTTCATAATGATTACTTATGTATAGTAATTATTTTTCACAAAACAGCTAACGAACTAGCTATTCAATTTTGCAAAATAAATAAAATATTTCAAAATTTAGAAATTTTATAAACTAAAAATTGCTAATATATAAATTAAAAAAATTAAATCATTACTAAATATAATACACAACACGCAATTGAAAAGTAATGTCTTAAAATAAAAAAGAATTTGGTAGCCGACTGACCAACTATCAAACAAGAAGGATGTTATGGAAGAGTCAAAATGAGGGCTAAGAAAGCAATTTTAAGGTATCTTACAAATGAAGTTAAGATCTTATAATCAAATTCAATCATTGGTTGTAGTTACAAATCATTATTTTTGGCTTAGATTTTATTTAAAACTAGGGCTTCATTTCAAAGCATCACTAAACTTTTAAATGGCATCAAATTTTGACCTTGAAGGTCTCTATGCACATGCCATCTTCTACAATTCGTCAGCTATTAAAAAATGAAGCACACCCATTTAGACGCCATCACGATCACTAACTAATAGTTATCATAATAATAATAATTTAAATATCATATATTATTAATAATATAACGTATTATTGTGTCAACCAGAAACTATTTTTTATATAACTTAAAAGTAATATTATTGAACGTCAATCAGTTTATTGTATGTTAATTTATAATTAAATGATAGGAAAGTCCTGTACGTTACAAATATTTATCACATTTTTAATCTCTCAGCATAGCCTCTTATACTATGTTCTAAACTGGCTTCAGAAACTATTCATTATTTTAATCATTTTTTATATTTGCGATAAGTTTTAATTTTTACACGCTCACAGCATTTTTGTTTATACTGAGAACCAATTATAAATTATTTTAAACATGACTTTCGAAGAAATACATGGCTATCTATAATCTGTAATTATATATTAATGCAAAGAAGCTGCGTATTACTAAATATCAATATATTTTGATTATTTTTTATTATTGATTTGTCAGTACTAAAAAGTAAGATGAGTTGGGTAGTTTAAACCTGGTTCAAATATCACAACAAATTCATGAAGTAAAGAGCTTATCAAACCAGTTAAAATCAATGAATAATAGAATGGGCCTTAGAGGACCATTTTAATTTTTTTTATAGTTAGTTTAAAATCTTTAGAAAATAATTATTCTAAAATATTTTATTATCATTTTTGTTTTGATCTGGTAGACTGACAGTGTATAACATAATATTTTTGTTTCAATATCACATAGGTTGAGATGACATAATATAAGAAATTGTTTTTGGAATTTAAAGGGTTAAGAAAAAGAACGTATATTTAAATATTTTAACTTAAGTTATCTAATACTATTAGGTATATTAAAACAAGTCTTCAGAGGATTAAGGAAAAGATGTCTATACCAATGACATCAATTGTTCTTATTAGACTTGAGAGAAGTTTTAATTACTTTTGGTTGATCTAATCGGTTCTTGATTCTTGGTCTCAGTTTTCGGTCTTCACTCTAATAGGAGATATACCAGCAAAATATAATCTAGTGTCAAAGTAAATTATGAGATATTAGATCTTTCTCTTACATGATAAGAGAAAAAAAAAATGTAGATTTTTCTTTTTAATCTTCTATTATTTATAGTAGTTAAAAAACAATTTTGACATAATTAATTTGATAGTCCATGATTTCTTGTTACCACTGAAAAAGGTGTAATGACTGTCCGATAAGAAAGAAAATAATAACCCAAAATATTTATAAGATTTGAATAGTGTTTAATCCATAATTAACTGGAACATCTCCATGTATAATCATGATTGAGATATTCTCAGCCTATAACAAATTATCAATTATGGTTGTGAACATAATACAATTCTCATCCCCACAAGAGAACCTTTGGTTGGAAACTTAGGCCAAAAACCAAACGTTAAAAATATACTTTTCCAATCTCAGATTTTTAAAAAGTTAAAATAAATTTCTCTTCTACCAAATGTTCCTTTGTATTTTCCTTTTATAAGTAGACATAACTATTTGTGAGATGAAAAGGATTTTATGAAGAAAAATATTAACTCTAAATTCTTTCTTGTATTTTTTATTTTTAACCAAATTTACTATATTTAAAAATTTATGTAGGTCTTTCTTCATGCTTGATGATTTTCACATTTATTGTAAACCAGTTGATTACCTCATAATCGACAATATTTGAGGTTGTTGAGTATCAAAGTGTTTGAGATTGTGTATAACCTTCAAGTCTTTGCATGGTAGTAGCTCACAACCGACTACATATTCTTTGTACCAACACACATGAGACAAAAGATTCAGTTTATTTTATTTTTACCTCTTTGAATGGGAAAAACGTAGCATTTGCATTTCTATTCTTTATAGTTGCTATTGCTATTGATGGTCCAAGTCAACCCAATGCCCTCTTCCCAGTGCAGAAAGAGATTGCAAATTGTAAGAAAGAAATGAAATGTAGCCTTTGTATACGCAGAGGCACCAACCTAATTCAATATTAAAATACGGATTTATGGACCAAAAAACTGGTTTAGTTTTCACAGCACTACCGCAGAACAAGGAGCAATGAAATAGTCGGTGCAATTTTCTGTGTTCCCTCCAGAATTTATTATTAACAAGAAGTCAAATTTAATTTAGTGACAGAAGATGCAAAAGTTGGAAAAGACTTGCAATGAAAAAGCACGATCAAATTGATATTAATTCGCCCCCAAATTGGTTTTGTACCATAGTCGGGATCAGATATACAAAGTAATTGAGATCATCACCACCTTTTACTTCATCATCAAAAGGTGTTGATCATCAATATGATGTCTCTGAAAATACAAGACTTTTTTATATTATATTAGTCCTAGCGGGTGCCATATAGCCACCACAGCATTAGGGGCCATGTTGGCCACAACTCCTCCTAATCTACCTTTTTTCTCTTCCCACCCTTTCCAACTATAACAAAGCAAACCAACAATCAACAATGGCATCATATATTACACACAAAATGTCAACTTTTTTAAGGTTCCTAGAACTGTGCCCCTTCAAATGTTTGACCAAATTGCCAGTTAGCAGGCACAAGGTTGTTGCTAGTGACAGTTCTACCATCACTTGTAGTCACCTGAAAAGAGAGGCTTTGACCATTCAGGTAAGAGTTGCTTTGCCAATTCTGCCCCCAGTTTCTAGACATGGTTTGCCAACCAGTCCTTGACCCCTTGATGGACACAGAGTGAACATCACCAGCTCCTCCAACATTTGTCACCAGAACCAAGTTGAAGTATGAGTGACCATTGATGGTGAACCTGATACCTCCTTTCTTCACACAAGAGACTCTGTTTTAAGCCAAAAACAAAAACATGTTAATGCATGCTCCAAGTTGGATCCAACTCTTCCAAACTCAGCAATTTTTACTTTAAAGATTAAATGTGCAATGCCAGTTGTTGATAACAAAAGATCAACTGCTGATGTTACATGTGCTTAGATTTGCTGTGTGTTTATATAAAGGTTGATTCTTTTGGATAAAGACCGAAATTACTTATTTCACCTTTGTTATTCAGAGGAGTTTAAAGCTAAAAGTGGAGAAAAAGAATGAAAATACTTAAACGGGTTACTTATTTTGAATTTACCTTCTGAAGGAAACAGGAACAATTCCAGCTTTGTATTGAGCAATTTGTAAGAAAGCAGGCTGAGCAAGATCAAAGTGTTGCAAAGGAGGGTTGCACCAGCCACCATTGTTATTAGCCAAGGCAAAGTTAGGGGGGCAGAAGTTAGTGGCAGTGACGATTATGCTACCGGGGAGGCACCATTTGGGGTCACCGTCACATCTCATCTCATAGCAAGACCCGCAACTCAAGCCATTGTTGAATAGAGCAGTGCTGAGTGCTGCAGTGTTAGTACCATACCCTTGGCTGTACAAATTGCCATAACCACAAGCCCCTCCTGTCAAAACAATCAAATCATGAGTAACCAACCACACATATCCTAAGTGAAAACATCTTTGACTCAATAATAGGAGAGAGTGTGAATGTAATGTACATGGCAGAAGGTTATGTAGGGGCACCACAATACCACAAAAGTTTTTGTTTTTCTTTTTTCCATTTTAACCCCTCATGTGTGCCAAAATGAAAAGGCAAGACATTTGTTCGAACTTAGTCTAGTTTTGGTGCTGTTACTATATAAACACTAGAATAAGCAAAACTTAGTAATGCAGGACTAAAACCAAAACAAAGACTTTGAACCTACCCATTGTTCCTGATGCATCTCCCCCACCATAGAATGTGGCATGACCACCTTGCCATCCACCTCCATAGTCACCAAAAGTGGCTTGGAGGCAAAGATTAAGAACAAGGAAGAGAAGAGAGATGGTAGAGGTTGCTGCAATGGCCATTGTGTGGTACAAGTGATTTAAGATAGGAGAAGTTTACTTGTTGGTGCTTAATGGTTAGCTAAGGTTGGTTTGGTTTATATAGGAAAAGTTAAGCATGGGTTGGAGGCAAGAAAGAGTGAGAAGTGGGGTCCATGCCCGAATCAGACAACATAGCGTTTGTGAGGTCTAAAGAGAGAGCCAAAGCCACAAAAACTGATTCACATTTTTTGGAACGTCGAGCAAGAATCAAGGCGCACATGCAAATGTTTCGGTTACACTACCAACTTCTTAATCTACGGACCCACTTGGCACATGCATTTCTCAACTGTTCTCTTGTGATTTTATGTTTGTATAATATTTCATGTGGTCGTTACGTATGAAAGTGTGGTATTCTCTTCTTAAATTTTCCCTTAAATCACGGCCTATAGCAGAAAAGGGCCACCATTTTTGGGTCATCTACCCTTTCAGATACGTCCAACATGGTGTGCTGCTGTTGAGGGCTGCACCAAACAGAGTAGAATTAATGACTTTTTGTTAGAGTACTTTACACTGCCACTGCTATAACCCCTTTTCACTTCTCATCTTATATAGGACTACTTAGCATTCAACTGACCATTCTCACTTTATTTATCAATGGGGTTCATCTACATCTAATAAGAGACTATAGTTAGTTACCCTAAGGTTCATATCATTTTAGGTTCTATTATTCAGTGTTTAATGTAATATAGTTGTATAAAAATGCAGTGAAAAAGACTAAAAATTACCATACAAGGAGAATCATGGTTGTGTATTTTTTGTGTCAAGTTTTTTTCTGTTTGTTTGTGATATTAGGAAAGTTATTGTTTAAAGAATTTTGCACACAGACAGAAAAAAAGAAAAATTGCTGATAGGGTTCTAAATGAGTAGTGGTGACTGACCTATGAATGCTTCTACAAACCCCCATATTCCTGTGTAGAGAGACACTTGCCCTTTCTTAGTTCAGCTTGGGTTCTGTCTTACCTATGAAAAGGACAAACAAGTTTTTACAAAACTTGTATGCAAAAGGGTATAATATTGGAGAGGATCTGAGCAAATAACCGACATGAAACTGTAGCATTCCACCAAAAGTAAGAGCTCAAGTATTTTGATTACACGTGTGGCATGCACAAGTTAAGAAGATTTGAAAAATGGATTGTGCTTGAATTTTGCAATGATAACCAAGACTCAAAAGAAGAGAACTACACATTTTCTGTCTTTTTCTTTCTGTTGCCTAACTTTTTAATTACAATTGTCATTTATTAGTCACTTCAGATGACTAATACCTGTAAGGAATCCTATATTTTATTCGTCGGCCACAATGACTAATCATGCCCTAATTAAGCAAAACTGTACTATAATTTAACAAGAATCAAAATAAATTACCCTACTCCCACTTATATGGTGAATCAAAGTTTAGTTACCCACTCTTTCTACCACACTTCACTGACAAATTTAAATTATATCAGAATACATTAAGTACTTAACATCTTCACTTTCATATATCACCGAGTCTACATCTAGTCTTTAATATAATTTGATATCGATTACATCACCGACTAAACTAGCCTTTCATGATACACTTCTTAAATGATATCGAAATCACCAATTAAGTTAATGTCTTCAACGTTATAATATGCAAAAACTGCATCTTTTTTTAACTGGGTTTTTACTTTATGTAATTTATTTCTTCTTTCAAACAAACATCCATCGTGGGTTTTGTAAAATGATAAAAGGTCTGAAGTATGGAAGAACATTTCCTCTCTTTAGTTCAGTTAGTTCCATGTGTATTGTTATTTTTACATCTTAAGTATAGCAATATACACATTTTGTCGTTTACCATTTTTCTGCAACGAATTCACCCACATCAAGTGTTGCAAAAGTTTTACTCAACCATTTTCCTTATCTAAAGGGATACTTTTTCTTGTTATAAAGATTTTTGTTTCCTTGAATCACTAGGATCACATTCCATATTGGGAGGCAAATACCATAGTCACTGATAAATAATTTTTACTTAAAGCATGGTTGGACATGTCACATGAAAAAGCAAGTTTAGTTCAAAGAGATTCAATCTTTAAGGTTAGAAGGGTACATCAAGAACAGTTAAATTGATATAACCATTACAGGGACACAGTTTAATTGTTGAACGGAACGACTAACCTAGTATAATGTTTGGAATAAGCCAAATGAAAGTGTGGTTGCGTTTAATCAAAGACCTTGTTGCGGCTTAAACAAAAAAACAAATAGTAAACTATTACGAGGCATTTAATGAAAGGACTTTAAGTTCAAACAAAGATAACGAGGAAGGTTAATTTTTTGTTTAATTAACGTTATATATGAAACTAAGCTTTCGATGCTTCCAACCACCATTTTACGGTGCTCCTTTTGTGTACGTTCATTTTGACGGTGTTGTGGAAAAAAGCAGTGGGAAGATCTCAGATTGGCCCTACCACGTTACCACCACATGCCCGTCCCGTTCTTTACGGCCCAATTCATTCAACTGTCATTTTCAGAAAACAAAAGAAAGAAATAAAATTGGATGGTTTTGTTCTGTGGATATCCACGAAAGAAAACTGAAAGAAATTTGGATAATGACTTATATAAATAAAGAAATTAATTAATCATGTAGTGGTTTGCTATATCAGTTGCATATTGACATGCATTATTATTATAAGAGACGTGGATTATGTATATTTGTGTTATTTAGTTTGCTTACAACTGGAAACTACTTTGATTATTACGTGGGGTGTTGAAAAATTTCATAAAAAAATGCACTTTAAGAACATGTTTTTATTGTGTACATCAAAAAAATAAATGGCAAGAACATGTTTAATCTCAGTCTGTGTAATCTGCAGACTGAGATATGGTGCTTTGGTTTTAATTTATTTCACTGTAGATTAATTGGTTCGAGGCTTTTCTGATGTATATTGTCTAATCTTAACATTGCATATATGGAATATTTATTACAAATAAGTATTTGAAAAAGTAAAAAGGAGAGCAAGAACAAAAGGACGAGGTAGAACAGCAACTGTAAGATATCAAATCTTTTGGTTCAATTGTGACCATCTTTTATAAGGACACGATTAAACGTCCCTTTTAAATCACCGTAGGAACATCTTTTCATGAAGCCAGCTAATTTGTCTTGCTAAAGATGAAATAATATATGGTTTGATGAATTAATCAATCCCCCGTGATCTGATTTTGATATTTCTGCCATATTCGTGAAGGTTTTTTGTTACCTTTTAGATTGTCCTTTCAGGGTAGTTTCCGTAGATACATATGTAAAAGCAATTAACCAAAAACCAAAAGCAAAAAAGAGCCAATGCGATTCGAGTGCACCGATTTTGGGTGCTAATGAGATGAATGGTCTTGCCACAAAACCAAAAAAGTAGAACGTAACATCAAAAGGGCATGCCAAAAAATAAAAACCAGTAGAGGACTGCAAAAACTTGTGTCCAAAAAGCAAAAAGACCAAAAGGGAAAACAATAAAGTTCCTTGCTAGAGAATTTATGACCATGCAACATTCCGCCGAGTCTATCTAAAAACCAAAAGAAGGATAATAATAATGACAAGAATATGAAATTGTTGTTAATGCTTGAAAGATAAAGCAAAGAAAATTCAAAGAATCTGGTGTTAACGACACTAGATATGAGATATGAGATCCATACAAGTTTGTCTAGGCCATATGAAAGTGCCCTCCACAAGGTGTGTCCCCTAGTTCAACTTGGACAACATGCAAAACACCGAAAATGGATTGAGGTTGAAACACTATAACAATGGTTTTGAAGGGTCCCTTTCCAGTGGTAGTTAACTAATAACTGCAATGGTCATATGTGGAAGATATGTAGAGTGTTTCAAATGGTTAGTTTGTTGTGTTGTTCCAATTGCATATATGTTGAAAACATGTTCCAAACCCCACCATGTGCATTTGATTTTTGGTCCATAAGAGGTGAAACTATTTGGTTACAAGTTTACAAGTTAGGTAGCTCCATTAAAATTTTATGTCTCATAGGGTTTCTTAGATCATAGAATCTGATGTAGGGTTAACTGCTTTGGATCATACTCAAGAGCTCCATCGGTTAGGTATATAGTGGTTGTTATGAAGCTCAAGTTAGGTAAAAAAGAATAGATGCATTCATTTTTCTGATTGGATGGGATGCTATGCTACTCAACTTCTACGAAATTCTTGTTGCCAAACCAGGATAGTCGTTAACTCACTGAAAATGACACCAAATTTACTATTACACAAACTTTTTTCTCTGTTGTTAAGAATGAGGACATATTGTAAAATAGAGACATAGAAAAAAAAAAAAAAAAAAAATAAAAAAAAAAGAAGAAAGTAGGCAAAAAAAAAAAAAAAAAAAAAAAAAACAATATATTTATATAGAAAAAAAAAATAAAAAAAAAAA
>Ga0123340_1000629_pt1 | contig 25064 bp, 19 predicted proteins | sample SirMexnodulemix_FD_89961 | JGI IMG/M metagenome (GOLD analysis project Ga0123340, IMG submission 89961) | Root nodule microbial communities of legume samples collected from Mexico - Siratro Mexico nodule mix | ecosystem: Host-associated > Plants > Roots > Nodule | place: Mexico: Nepantla...
ATTAATTTTTTTAAATATAATAAAATATAATAAATAAATTTTGATTAAATATTCAAATGATTGTATGTGTCATTTAGTATAATTCGAAAAAGTTTTGCTTCGTTTAGATACTCAAATGACCGCACACGTCAAACGATATATAATACGAACTTTTTTTAGAAAAACAACAAAAATATCTTTGTTTAGTAGGAGTATTGAGCATGGTCGCTCGCACCTCCTTGTACTCTAATAAACAAATCTTAAAAATACCAAATCTTCAAATATCCAATTTTCAAGCCCTTTTTTATATAAAATTTTGAAAATTAAAAAATATAAAAGTTTCAAAAATTAAAAAATATCAAATACTTCAACAAACAAATTTTCCAAAAAGAACTACGTAGCCCTGATTTCCTATCATGTATATAAATACGTAGAAGCAAGGTCAATCCTTGTCGGGTCCTTTAACTTAAAAATCATTATTTTATTCTTATTTGTTTTTATTTCTATTATTTGAGAAAATAAACATTTTAAAAAATACACTCATTTTAATTATTTAATTAAAGGTACCGTCATAGGTCGAGCGTTGTGGGGGTGCTAATACCTTCCCCACACGTAACCCACTCCCGGATCTAGACCCAATTTTCGCAAACTAGCCTTATCCCCGTTTCTTTGTTTTTTACATAGTTTTTCATAAAAACTATAGTGGCGACTCATTTTTTTTTAAAATTTTTAAAAATTAAAAAAAATAAATTATTTATTTTCTTTTCGGATGGTCGTTCCCGTCATGATCCGGTTGCTACAAAATGTATCCTTAAGTTAATCTGACTATGCATATTACTCTCTCCAATAAGCACGATTAATAATAAGTTAAGATACGTAGTTTCTTTTTTTATTTTTTGTTGTTTTATTTTCTTTATATAATGATAATAAACGAATTCAACTAACATCTTTAATGTAATTTTTTCTAATAAAAAACCCTAATAATATAAAATATGAAACTATTTTTGCTTGGTAAAAGGGAAAGATTTCAATGCATTAACATTTTATTTTGAATTTCTTAACGAATTCATTGTCAAAACCCTTTTGTTTTTGTTTTTTTGAGTAAAGAGAGTAGTATTATGAAACACTAGCACCAAAAATGTTATCTTAAACTTGCGACTATGGTGCAGTAATTTTTTTCCCTTTGAATGCCATGTTCTTTCTTAGTATTAATTCTTAGTATTAAATTTGATGCAATTGTTTGGTAATTATTGGTGATAAATGAACCAATATTTTGTTTGAAGTAAAAAGTTTTGGTGTTATTGGTCAAATATTCCACCATTTATTCATCAATGGATCAAATCAATGCGCCAAATCCATTTTAGCCGTCTTTTGACCCTTCATCAACCACCTACCATTCAAATCGTTGAACCCTAAAATCACCTTTTCAAACACTACATTCTAGATTGCACCCAAACAACATCAAATTAATAATATAATAATAATACAATATTTTCATACAACATTTGGATGATTTTTTATACAATATTTTCACCTTAATAACTTAATAAAATTTTGATATATATTTTTTTAAAATAAGATAATTATGTTTATCTCATTTTGATAACACATTCTTTAACTAAGCATTAGAACTATCTATAATCTCATGTTTAATTTTGAAAATTTAAAAGTATCCCTTTTCCCCTTATTTTATTGCAAAAGTTATAAAAACAAAACTTCGAATCTAATTAAAAATAATATTGAAAATGTCAAAAAAATAGTTTATATGGATGAATTACTTTAGCAATTAAATTTATTATATAATAATTGATTTTTCTTGGAAAGGAAAAAGGCAGGGACTAGAAGGCAAGTAAAGAAGAAATCAAACTTGTGCGCACTCTTTTGTCGTTGTTCACAGTTCAACTCTTATTCCGAGTTTTCCTCTTAAAGAAAACTCGCGTTCTTCTCTCTCTCTATTTTTCTCTTTCTCTCTCTCTCTGAATTTGTATTTGGATCCGAAACCGCGAACGACGTCGTTGCGCCACCTCTTTCTTGTAACTGAACCGTTCGATTCCCGAATCGTTCCCTATTGGCGACGTCGATTCAATTCCAATGGCCACGGAGCAGTTGATGTCCAGTGGCGGCCCTCGCTACGTTCAGATGAAATCGTCGCCACCGCCGTCGCCGCCGGCTGCGGCTGCCGAGGAGATGGCATCGGTTCCGTCGTTCCGGCACAGTGGCGCCGAGGCCAATCGGATTTTCGAGGAATTGCCGAAAGCCACCATCGTCTCCGTGTCTCGCCCCGACGCCAGCGATATCAGCCCCATGCAACTGTCTTACACCATTCAGGTTCAGTACAGACAGGTAACGTGCCATCTTCTCTCACACTCACTGTGTCTTCGGGGAATTCAATTCTTAATAAAAGTGAAATCTCTGATCGCGAGCACTGCAGCCAATTGTGTGAAGCTAAAGCGAGCGAAATCCAAGCGAATTGGATCCTTTGTTTGAATCCGTTTGCTTCTTCGTACGCTCGTGTTTGTACGTGTGCGTATATATGTATATATGTACGTACGTAAATGCGTATGTATTTGGCAAGTTTATCTGGCAGTTTATCGTAGGGTTTAATTTGAACCAGAAATTCGTGATAAATGGTTCCTAACAGCGGCAACTTAGTTAGCTTTGGACTTTTCCTATTAATTTTACTTTCTCCGAATAACACTTTAAGCTTTTGCGCATTTACTTTTGGTGTTCATCAGCTTTGGAGTTGTTTACAGTTGAAGGGGTATAAGAAAGACCATAAATAAATAAAACATAAATTGTTGTGTGAGCAATAGTTTTATACCTGTATTGGCCTTGTTTGAGGGGGAGCCCTAGACTTGGCAGTAAAGTTGCGCATTGGTGACCAGTTGGTCATGGATTCGTATCCGGAAATAGTCTCCTTGTATATGCAAGGGTAAGACTGCGTGCAATGACTATCCTATATAATTTTGCATAGCGCGGAACCTTCTGGGACTGGGGTATGTTAGTTTTAAATGTTGGCCTGGTCTATGTGGCTGTTGGTGGAGATTTTTGGACGGAAGAGAAACATTGATTGTTGAGTATTTATTTCTTTCAGTCTTCCTTCCTACTGGAGGATACTTATATATCTCATTTGCATTTCAGTTCAAGTGGGAGTTAATGAAGAAAGCTCATCAAGTATTTATTTTGCATTTCGCCTTAAAGAAACGTGCCATCATTGAGGAAATCCATGAGAAGCAGGAACAGGTGAGCAGTGTTATTTATATTTCTTTAGTGAGGTATACAAAATGGCTGAAGTACATTATTGTATTATTTGTCGATATCATTTGTGTCTAGCTAAGTTTGGATTTTGATGTAATGTTAAACATTATATTAAAGGTTAAAGAATGGCTTCAAAATCTAGGAATTGGAGAACACAATGCTATGGAGCAAGATGACGATGAAGGTGATGACGAAACAATCCCGATGCATACTGATGAAACTCATAAGGACAGGTGATCCCCATCGTGCAACTTCTGTTCAGCACTCTATAATTGCAACATGTTGCTCTGTGATCATAATATTCTATATGTTGGTTTCTTGTGCAGGGATGTTCCATCTAGTGCTGCTCTACCAATTATACGACCAGCCTTGGGAAGACAACAGTCTATTGCAGAGAGGGCAAAGAGAGCAATGCAAGGATATCTGAATCACTTTCTGGGAAATATCAGTATTGTGAACTCTCATGAGGTATGCTTTTGAAAATTTATGTTTGTCATGTTATGGAACTCAGTCATTGATTTATTGTTATTTTGTGTCAGACATTTCGGATATGCTTAGAATATTATGGTTTGATGTTATGGATAAGGTTATTTGTTAACTAAACCTAGAACCTGACATTTTTCTTCACCGCTGTGGCAATGGAATGACTTAATTTTGAATAGTAGTTTCATTAGCAATGGAATGACTTAATTTTGAATAGTAGTTTCATTGAAACGCAACCAGATGCATGATTATCCCACTATTGTGGGGGTGGCAAGGGTCAGATACTCAGATGTACACATCCATACCCCCTCATTAACTGAGGGGCTTCCATGAGTAAAATCCATCTGCTGTACTAGATCACAAGCTAGTAACTTTACTGTTGCACCAAAACTTACATGGGATATTAGTTTTATTGATAAATATTAATCATCCTAGTTTGTCTACACACTGCACCTTTGCTTGTGAAATCCTGGCATCTGATTACTAGATTTGGCAAGGAAGGCTCACATCATGAATCTGTTTGTAGTGAGGCTGACATGGTTCTTCTTGTGGTTCTAGTCTGAAAATAGCCTCTCCACTCTAAGGTTAAAGTTGCATGTATCGGATCCTTCCTAGACCCCATTATGGTGGGAGCTTGTGCTCTGCGCTGCCTATTGGTTCTGTGAGGCTTAAATTTAAACAAATTATTGCCATGTTTTTTGGCAACCATATTTAGTATGTGTTATTTGATATGGACCTTGGAACTTGTAAAACATATTTTATTTTCAGCTGAAGTCCATGCCTATTTAAGTTAATTTTTAGCAGTTTTATTGGATTTTTTAACTTTTCCATTTGATTTGTTGTTGAAACCGTGTGGTTTTTATGATCAATAAATGCTGTTTTTACTATAAGGAGTTTTATGCTCTAGGTTTGCAAGTTTTTGGAGGTATCAAAATTATCTTTTTCACCTGAATATGGCCCTAAGCTAAAGGAAGAATATGTGATGGTGAAACACCTGCCCAAAATCCAGAAGGATGATGATTCCAGAAAGTGTTGTTTGTCTGACTGTTTCAGTTGCTGTAATGACAACTGGCAAAAGGTAACTGCTTTTGTATATGCTTTACTCCTCGTTATTTAAATATTTTTTTGGTAACTTTTATTATGTTTGGTTTAGTTTTACATTATTACTTCCCTGTATTTTTATGTACAGGTATGGGCTGTACTGAAACCTGGATTTTTGGCATTGCTGGCAGATCCTTTTGATACACAGCCTCTGGACATAATTGTTTTTGATGTGCTGCCTGCCTCGGATGGGAATGGGGATGGTCGTGTATCACTGGCGAGTGAAATGAAAGAACGGAATCCATTACGTCATTCATTCAAGGTGAGACCGGTGCTCTTTTGTATCCATTGTTGCTTCAAAGTCTTGTGCTTAAATCTAATTCAATTCGTAGGTCTTTCTGTTTATTTTATATCATATATTGAATAAACCCCCGATTTGGTTTTTCAAATAGTTTCAGTACATCAAGTTGATCCTCTAATGATAATGGTTGGTCATCGAATGTTCAATCCCAGTAAACTAGTAACTTTGGGAATTTGAAAGCTTTCTTTTGAACAAAATTGATGTTCCAAAGTTCTTTTAAGGACCAAATTGAGGTTTATTCTTGTGTAATTACTAGCAATTAGCTGACGAGTGGTTGTTATCAGATGTATGGTGATACTATACAGAGGAATATGCCTTTTCAAACTTTTAACGCCTAACTAAATATTATAGGTGGCTTGTGGAATGCGCAGTATCAGAATTAGAGTGAAAAGTAGAAGTAAAGTTAAAGATTGGGTTGCTGCAATTAATGATGCCGGACTCAGGCCTCCTGAAGGCTGGTGTTATCCTCACCGTTATGGTTCATTTGCTCCTCCAAGAGGCTTAATTGAAGATGGAAGTCAAGCCCAGTGGTTTATTGATGGGCGAGCAGCATTCGAGGCCATTGCTTCTTCAATTGAGGCTGCAAAATCAGAGGTTTGTTTTTCTAGTGCCTTAACATTCAAGCCCACTTTTGTGACATATGAACATATACACCTATAGATAGGTAGAAAGGTAGGGACTGAGAGGGAGAGAGAGATTATTGGTTCTTTTCAAGATTCTGCTCAATTATTGAGAGATTCTTGCAGATATTTATATGTGGGTGGTGGCTGTGCCCAGAACTATATCTACGGCGACCTTTTCACACTCATGCTTCATCAAGGCTTGATAATTTGTTGGAAGGAAAAGCTAAGCAAGGGGTTCAGGTAACAATTTATATGACTCTCGCACAATGCCTTGCCTTTTTAAGAGACGTTTTTTTTTATTTATTTATTTTTTCTGGGTTGTTTAACTTGTAAGAGATAATTACAATACAAGCATTCCAAGGAATGTAGTATGATGGCTTTCAGTCATCTTATCTGCATTTGTTTGCCAATGTAATAATGTTGTGTTTTTCATTGGAGGACTACTTGTTCTCTGTTGCTGTTTCTGAATTTGTTTTTCCCTGCAAAGTGTCTGTGTCCAGTTTGGGGCCTTGCCCATATTTGACCTGTCTTGAACCCTTGGTTTGGCTGAAGCAAATGGATACGGACCCGTAAATATGCTTGTGTGGCATAAGAAAAGAGTCAAAAACATTTAAGCAATGTATTAAAACCTGTCAAATAATTTTCTGTAGACAGTGCCCATGCTTCTGCTTTGTATCGAATGTGAGCCAAAATCCATGCATTTTAGGTAATTAGGTAGGGACGGATGATTGTTTATCTTTGAATTGCCTTGCATAGTACTAGGATATTTCTGAAAATGACTCAATAAAATTTTGTTATTGATCTCCCCACTCTTGGTAGAACAAGTAGGTCCAAAATTTGCTTTATTGTTTGTTGTTATATGAATGGTACTGGCTGAAGGTACATACTGCATAGAACTGTAGTTTTTTTTATAAATGTTTTTGATAGAGAGAAGTGGATCAATTGATTTTATAACTTAATAGCTGATCAGTACAGTCTATTCTATGATCAAGTAGTTACGAAGGTACTCATCTGTGTTGTATGCCACCTGGGCGATGCATGTCCCAATTCCTTTATTTCCAGGAAAGTGTTGAGATTTACATGAATTAATTTTAATGCAGATTTACATTCTTCTCTACAAAGAGGTGGCTCTTGCTTTGAAAATCAACAGTGTTTATAGCAAGAAAAAGCTTCTTAGCATTCATGAGAATGTGAGGGTATTACGCTATCCTGACCACTTTTCTACTGGTGTTTACCTGTGGTATGGAATTACCGAAAACTTGGTGTTTAGTCTATATGGTTTTATAACAAACTTATATTTTTTTTTCCAAGAAAAGATCCATTATACTGTACTATTTTGGTTTCTTATTTACTTTTGATTATTATATACAGGTCACATCATGAAAAACTTGTCATTATTGATAATCATATTTGCTTTATTGGAGGACTGGATTTATGCTTTGGTCGTTATGACACATCTGAGCATAAAGTGGGAGATTTCCCTCCTCTAATCTGGCCAGGAAAAGACTATTATAACCCAAGGTAAATTTTGTGAATAGAGTGTATAATCACGAAGGCGCATTGTAAGATTTTGTGTAGCATGCTGTGGTATTGTAAGAAGATTCTTTTATTCTAGGGAAAACACTTAAATTATTTGAAAATTGTTTAGATAAATAATGGAAGTGTTTATATGCAGCAGTTGTAGCTCAAAATCTGTTGTAGAGTAGTAAGAAAATAATGCTTATATTATGCATGGTTTGGTTCAAAGGAGGAGAGGGGAGGGTCCACCTTTTTGTTTTATATGGAGTGTGGAGGGAAAATAAAATCATAGGTCAATATAGTCAAGACAGACCAAAACTTATATAAATCATTTCCCTTTCTCTGCATGTCCTTCCTATCTTGGAAGGGAGGCACATGGGAGAGAGGGATTTTGGCCCCTAATTTCTCCTCTCCTCTTCAACCGGGCACTGCTGAAGATCAAACAGAAACCGAGAAAAAAAGCCATTTTTGAACTAAATTGTTTCTTTCCAATCATTTTTTTATAGAAATGCAAATGGTTTTAGAAAGTAATTCCGAAAAATATAAATTCGTAAGATTTCTGTTTGGCACTAGATCTCAGGGTTATACTTGGTAGGATAATGGTCCTAGCTTTATTTGTGTTGAGGTTTTTAGGGATCGATTTGTTTTACTGTTTTATAGGGTTAGGGATTAGTGGGTCAGGTTTGGTCCCCCTCGTTTTTTGTATGTTCTTCTTTCTTTATGTTATTTTGAGGTACTGCATATGATTGATGTCGTTTGTTGTGGCAACACAGTTGGGATGACAAACAACATAGTATTACCTTAGCATTCTCATAAAGTTATTCATGTCGAACTTGTATGTTTCATGGAAAATGTTTCATCTACACCTAAACTCTTACCCTTCTCTGCATACCTATCAGTTTTTTTGGTAAAAAAGAAAGACCCCCCAAAAGTAGTAGTTGTTTATAACTGCGTATTCAAGTGCAGAATATCATCGATGTTTTAGTGCATCTCCCATAGCTATTCAAATTCACCTCAATGCTTTATTTAATTCATTATTCAGCTTTATTCTAGCTGAGACAATAGTTTATACAAAGTTTCAACATTTGACCACTATATACATTAGTTAGTATTGGTTGCAAAATATTTATTCCTAATTATACAGGTATACATTTTATCAGTTCCTAAGATTGTTCGTAACATTTTATATGTATAATATATGATTTGCCACAATAAATATCAATGAAAATTCCAAAAGAAAACGATTGGCAAGCTTGCACTTGGAATGTGTAACGATATGTCATTCATCTTTGATTGATCATAGACTAGCTCTTTCCTGTTGAACGCTTGCTCATATTTTATTTTCAATTTTGACAGAGAATCTGAACCAAATTCATGGGAAGATACAATGAAAGATGAATTAGACCGTGAAAAATATCCTCGTATGCCTTGGCATGATGTTCATTGCGCCCTTTGGGGACCACCATGCCGTGACATTGCTAGGCATTTTGTTCAGCGATGGAATTATGCAAAGGTTAGTCATATTTTACAATTGCATGCCTTTAAGCATTCCAGTCCTATTCCTATATTCCCAATAGGAAATAATATTTTTTTGTTCACATCAGAGGAACAAAGCTCCATATGAGGAAGCTATACCCTTACTTATGCCTCAGCATCATATGGTTATTCCACATTACTTGGGAAGAAGCCGAGAGATACAGATTGAAAATGGGAACATAGACAATCAAAGAGTTCTTAAAAGAGAAGATTCTTTTTCCTCATCTTCCCAAGACCAAGATATTCCTCTACTTTTGCCCCAGGACTCTGATGGGTTGGATGCTCATGAAGGAGACCAAAAATTGAATGGCGTAATATCCTCTTCACATTACCTGGACAAGCCAAGAAGGATCAGCAGTAGTCTTCCCTTTTCATTCCGTAAGGCCAAAGTTGTAGCACTTGGTGCAGATACACCAATGAAGGGCTTTGTAGATGATCAAGATTCTGAGCATGATCGTGAGAAAACGTCTCTAGATAGAGTGGCTCATTCTGATTTGCAAAATACAGATCCAGAATGGTGGGAGACGCAAGAACGGGGTGACCAGGGAGGCTTTCCTGAGGAATCAGGACAAGTTGGTCCTCTTGCTTCCTGCCGTTGCCAAGTGCGTTGTTCTCATGACCTACTTAATATAACTGTGTTATAGACTTGTACAATTTTGTCTAACATATACCTTTGACATGCTATCTCATCAAATGGTTTGTTAAAATGCAATGAATGTTTTTGTTGTTAACTATTATTTATTGAGAAGAGTCAGATATTTTTAACTCTCGCCTTTGATCAATTTTTTCACAACAAAGAGTAAAATATCTTGCTTGTATTATTAAATTTAACAGGCGTGTATTAAACACTGTTTTATTCCTTTTGCTCTTGTCTTGTCACTTTTATCCTCTTAACTTTTCAACATTTGTTGGATTTTCTCTCAATAAACCTTTTAATTGGTAGGTTATTAGGAGCGTGAGTCAATGGTCTGCTGGAACAAGTCAAACCGAAGAGAGCATCCACAGTGCTTATTGTTCTCTTATTGAGAAAGCTGAATACTTCATTTACATTGAGGTATTAAATAAACTTCGTTTTTTATTAGCATATATTAGAATAAAAGAAAATAATTTTCTTTTATTCCAATATATTGTAATAGATATGTATTGTGATTATTGAACTAGCTCTGATAAAGCAATATTTATATTCTGCTCCTCTCTTCAGTTTTTCAAATTTAAAGGGGTAGTACGATTGTAATATTGTTACATCCTTAATCTGTTCTGGACCTTTCTCTGACTGTTGTATTTCATCCTTGGGAACATATTCCAGAATCAGTTTTTTATCTCAGGTCTTTCCGGGGATGAGATGATACGGAATCGTGTGTTAGAAGCTTTATATCGACGAATTATGCGAGCTTACAACGACAAAAAATCTTTCAGGGTTATAATTGTCATACCACTGCTGCCTGGCTTCCAGGTTCCTATTAATTTTATTCTTGTTTTTATTTAAACACTGTAAATAATGCTTTTGCATAAATGTTAGACTGACTTTTCAGTTATCTAGGGGGGCCTTGATGATAGTGGTGCAGCATCTGTAAGAGCCATAATGCATTGGCAGTATCGAACCATTTGCAGGGGGCAGAATTCCATCTTGCATAATCTTTATGAACTTCTTGGTCCTAAAATACACGACTACATCTCCTTTTATGGCCTAAGGTCTTATGGTAGACTTAATGGGGGCCCTGTGGCAACCAGCCAGGTATTCTTATACATCTATGGTTATATACAGAGTTAGTTTCAGTCAGCTTAATGGTTTACACTTTTTTGCAGGTGTATGTTCACAGTAAAATCATGATTGTTGATGATTGCATAACTTTGATTGGGTCTGCTAATATTAATGATAGGAGCTTACTTGGCTCCAGAGATTCTGAGGTACAGTTCCATGCCCTTTTCACTTTATATGCTGCGCATGTTTGACTACGGGTTTAAATTAACTTGTACTAAGTTCTGTCTCTCATTTCATGCACCCTCATTGAAATAATTTTCATCCATGCAAGATTTCATTATAGAAACAAGTTAGTTGCAATTGTTGAATTTGGAGGGGAAGAGGAGAAATATAGAAATAAATGCTTTAAGAGAGAAGTGAGAATGATAATACTTTATTATTCAAGAGAATGTGCATGTGTACATAAATTATACATAGCATTCATATCTGTAGACTCGTGGTAGACTTAGTGGAGCTTGTTTCCTTGACTCTTATTAATTGACTGCAACTGCCTAATTTGTAATTCCACGAACACTAAGTGCATTTTATCATGATATTTTAATATATCGTTTGATTCCTAATCCAACTGATATTTAGTTAGCTTGCTTGTGTATACTTTTTATTTTGAAAATATGGTTGTAGACTGCAAATCTAATTCTTGGCCTTGATAAACTTTGAATTTCCTTCTTCATATCATTAATCTGACATAAATGTGTTTGTTATAATTACAGAAATAAGAATCATATCTTTATAATTATAGATATCGCGATCATATCTTTATAATCAGAAATATCAAGTTCATATTTGTACTATTCTAGGATCATTTTATTATTAATAGATATAGAATCTGCTCTTTTTATTTTATTGATTTCTTTTTGTCAATGTAAATACACGACTTCAGTTCAATGTTACTATTTATTTTTATAGTTTAACTGTGTTAAGAAATTTAGGAAACTCCTTAAAATAAAATAAAATATGTAACTAATGAATTAATAATTTGAACTGACAGGTCTGTTTTATTGCAAACGCCCCTTTAGTCACCTCTAAAATCGTGTATTGAATAAATAAATTGGTTTTCTAACCATGAACTTTTTCCATATTCTTATTTTTGGCTAAGTTATCTGTTAATGCATCACTACTGAATCCCTTTCTGTCCCTTTAATCTTCTCATATGGATTTCAGATTGCTGTAGTTATAGAAGACAGAGAGTTTATTGGTTCTTATATGGATGGAAAACCTTGGAAAGCTGGAAAGTTTTCCTTGACCCTTCGATTGTCATTATGGTCTGAGCACTTGGGTCTCCCTACAGGAGAGGTTGTTAATACTACATTCTTAGTAAGTAGTTGTTTCACGTGCCTGATTTGTAACGATTATTTTAATATCTTTTCCTCAGGACAATCAAATAATGGACCCAGTTGTTGAATCTACTTACAAGGATATTTGGATGGCAACAGCAAAGGTAGTAAGAAAAACAGAATGTTAATATTCGTTGCTAATATCAAGTGATACATTCTTATAAACTTCTTACTGTTATTTGGACATTTTCATGCATAATTTTATTCTTCTAAAAGTATTTTTTGCATAAACAGTTATCCTTTAAGGTGGCCTCCGCTTTTTTAATTGCATCATTGTCCTTCCATGTAGTTAAGTATTGAAGACCGGAGTTGATTATAGTTGATACAGATTTGCCTTTCATTTTATGTGTTTGTTTTGAGGTTTCTTTTCTTTTCTTTTCAATTTCTTTTTGGCTAAATAGCAAATTGCCTACTTCAACTTTAATTTTTTAATTTCTGTGCATATGATTGGTCCTTTTAGAATGCAATGCTTGCTTTGGGAGTATGACATTGTTGTCAGAACCCAAACCCCTTGGGATGTTCTTTAGTTTGCATTACTATTTAGTTGTACAAGATATTTATGATTGTATATTTTCGGTTTTACATGGTTAAGCCTCGTAACCATTTCGGACACAACGCACAAAAAAAAAAGAAAAATAAGAAAAATACACTTGTTTTCTAGGTGATTTGAGTACCTCTTGTAGATCTTGTGATGATTCTGAATATAGCCTAATAAGAAATAAGTTCAATAAGAAAACTGATAATTATCCCTGGATACGTTTTACAGACAAATACTACAATTTACCAGGATGTCTTTTCTTGCGTACCTAATGATATGATACACACCAGGTATGTTTGTAATAAATTTGCCCATTGTACATCGTTGGACGAAACTTCTCCATTGTCTGTCCTTAACATTTATTTTAATCCTATTGTTTTTGCAGACATGCCTTCAGACAAAGTGTGCTTTTTTGGAAAGAAAAAATTGGTCACACGACCATTGATTTAGGAATAGCCCCAGAAAAATTGGAATCCTATCATGATGGAGGCATTAAGAATACCGATCCCATGGAGAGATTAGCATCAGTGAAGGGTCACCTGGTCTCTTTTCCCTTGGAGTTCATGTGTCAGGAAAGTCTGAGACCTGCTTTTAATGAAAGCGAATACTACGCCACTCAAGTTTTCCATTGAATACGATGCCTCCCAGTACATAACAACATCTTGGGTTTTCTTTTTCAATTTCTATAGGGGCCTTGTAATTTAATACTTGCAGAATTCTTTTTATTACAATTCTGCAAGCGAGAAAAAGAAAAGGGGGTTGGGTGACACGGTATAATCACGTATTCTTGTAAAGAATGTATCTGTAACTGTTCACTGTAAAAAAGAATACCAATTTAATTTTTATAAAAAAGTCAGTTCAGTAATATACTCAGACATTTACTTTTAGATATTTTATTCCATTGTAGCTCGCCATAATGCGTCAAACTAAACTATCACTACCTTTTAGCACGGTGAAATCTTTTTGTCAAAATCTTAATGAACTATTCTGAATACGAATCTTTAAGTCTTCTAATCATGTATCTGCCCTTAGGTGTTACAATGTTCCAATCCTCAAGCTGTCCAATATTCATTATGCAGCAATCCTTTTCTTTTGTTTTATGTGGATATTATATAGCCATCATGCATTTCTGGCTTACTCCCAAAGCAATCCTAGCCCTGACTTTGTGCTTGTTAGTTAACCAAGTCTATCATGGCTCATAAAATAATCTCACCACCGCTGTCCACTTGTTTGACCTTCAAGTTCAGGGACTGTATAACAACTGGCCGATACGCTTCTGTTTGTACATCATTGAGGATATGCCGTTAATATATTATATATATATATAATGTTTATGTCGCGGATAACAAGTAAACAATTAACATATTCATTTCATTTTTCTGCTAATAAGTATCTATACACTCATCCACCTAGGGTTGCTAAAAACCTTTCAAGTTGCAAGTACTTGACCAAGGTTCAAAAGAAGCCCAAAAGAGCACTAAAATTTGGAAAAATAGATTGAACACTAGGAAGGTGTGGTGTCCCATGTCAATTTGCATGCTTAATTTACTTTCGGATATCTAAAGAATATTGATAATGGACACAAGTAAGACATGTATGCTTTCCCATTTTTGAAGTATATAAGCTTCATATGTTCAAATTCTAAGGATGCAAAACATGTTTTACACAAGTTACAAGGTCACTTTTAGAGATCTAAGTTGAATTAACAGTTAAATTTTTATTGTCAAAGGCTTTGGGTTTTATAAGGCTTTTTTGTAATTTCATTTTCAAGTCTTTCCTTAGTTAACCTTTCAAGCCTTTATCATAGATTGTTCAAGAAATTTCGTTTTCGAATTTAGCAAGGTCATGTGTCACTTTATTTGCTTTTGAAGTTCTACTTCGCCATTGTTTCTGTTGCAAGGTAACTGTATGTTGGGTTCAAGACGTATAACTAGGATTGTCAAGGGCTCAAGTTTGTCCCAGGGCCTTTGCTTCCTACGCCCCCATAATTGCTACCTGCACCTCCATAAATATTAAAATATTCATTCTACCCTTGCTATTTTATTTGAAACTTGGTTCCCCTTGAGAGTTTTGTTAGTGAGTTTCCTATTTATAGATCTTATTATTTATGCTCCTATTTATAAGTCACACTTGTTTATTAATAAGTTACATCAAATGAATTTTTTATTAAAATTTTTGATTTTAGTGAACTACTCAAAATATATTTTTACTTTTGTTTAACAACAAAAAAAATTAATAATTAAATAAAATAGGTGTAGCTGTACTCTCTTACCACCGTAATTATGAAATCTCTTTCATTCAAATAATATACTGAATTCTTATTATATTTCAAAATCTTAAATTTAAATACTTAAAATCTAATTATATTTTTTTATAATAAAATATTTTAAATATTTTTTAAAAAAAAAATCATTTTATCTTTATTCCCGTATACAATTACAACACCAACACGAAGTTATATACCTGGTAATGGTTTTGAATGAAAAGTTGTCCAAAGAAAAAAATTATAAGAATCCGTGTCTGAATTCATGAGGTTCTTTACAAATTCTAAGTGGTCAATCGCGCTGTCTCGCGAGTCCGCTTCGAGCTTTTAGCAGTCGCTATTTGACGATGAACATAGCCTCTACCACTGCTTCCATAAACTTCCCCTTCCAACTCTCATCACTCGCCTTTGGCGCGTCCCACCAACGCGCCACTTTCTCACTCTCTTTCTCTCCTCTTTCTGTCTCCAAAACCGCCATGGCCTCCGCCGCTCTCCGATCACCCTCTCCGGTGCCCGCCGAACTCAGTGACGAGTCCGACTTCGAATCTCTCGTCTCTGCCGACGGTTACATCTCCATATGCGGCTTTGGCTCTCTCCTCTCCGGTAAACTATCATTACTACGAACTTCACTTTCTCTGCTATTACTGTTCCTCTTTATCAACGTAACCGTTCCTTCCTCCGCAGAGAGAAGCGCACGAAGCACTTTCCCCGATTTGGCGAACTTCCGAACCGCACGCTTGAAAAGCTTCCGGCGCGTCTTCGCGCACGTCGCTCCTGTTTTCTTCGAGCGCGGCATTGCAAAGCCCGAAACCATGGTTCGTTCTGACAACACCGTAACTGTTACTTTTTCATAGTTTGAGAAGAACAATTGTTTCCATTTTTGTTTGTTTTATTGTGAAATTGAAAATAAGGAAACGTTGGATATGTGATGCTTATGGTGTGTGTGATGAAAATGTTATTAGGAGATTTCGAGCTTGAGTGTGGAGCCATGTGAAGGAGAAACTCTTGTGGTAACAGTGTTTGAGATCCGAAAATCCGAGGTACTGTACCCAATACTTTAAATTCTGGATTTCGTGCAGTCGAACATGCATCACATAATTAGAGAATTGTAGCCATTGGATGAAGATAGGACGGCTTTGATCTCAAATGAGTGTTTTAAGTTCTATCTACCAAGATAAAATATATGAGATGTCTGATCTATATTCAATGATATATGAGATGTCTGATCTTTATAAATCCGTTTTATAAGATTGAATTAAGTTTATAGTTTACATTTTATCGTGAATGCGCAGAAAATATAGGGAATATAGCAGTTTCAGATTAGGGCTGATTTTTTGTTATCTTGAGCATTGGACCTGATATTTTCTGTGGATGAATTTGCAGATTCCAGATTTTATCAAGAGGGAGGTTGAGTTTCGGTTTCTTGCTGTAAGCATGAAGATGTAGATTTTTATATTCTGAGTCTTCAAATATTTTTGTTTGTGGTGGCTTGAGATCTTTGGTTGCTTGTGTGTTAGGTTCTTCCTGAAACGCTTGATGGCAATGCTTTTGATTTTCCAGCGGTATGTGATGATTGTTATTGTGTCTCTGCTCATAACGAATGTTGGTTATTTATATAGCAAATAGGTTATTCGATGTGGCAATTTTTTTCAGGTTCTCTGTGCCCGTTACAGTGATGAGGAATTTTTCAACATTAGATGTAAAGGTAATTTTTCATTGGCATGGTACTTTTTAAGGGCAAGAGGCTTGTATTGTTTTGGAAACTAGAAAGGCTGCTTCTGTCCAAATACTTTTTCATGTTTGTCTCCGGCATAGTTGATAGTGTCTTCTATTCTTAAATCTAACCACAGAAACTGATTAGGGAGATTGCCAACTAATTTCTTTTGAATTAAATAGAGTTTCATTTGTGGAAAAACTTGTGAGGATTTTTAGATGATCAAAATGGGAAATCTATTTATTTTTTTAAGTTTCAACATGTTCTCCGAATTATTATTATTGTTTGAATATCAAGGATTGTTATAGTACTAATATATATATATATATATATATATATATATGTAACATTCCGCCAAGATTGACTGATTGATGACATTGAGGTTTTTCTGAAAAGGAGATACGGGACTCTAAGATTATAAGTAATCACAAGTTATAAAGTTCTTATTAGAGACTTTAATTTTTCTTCTTATTTATGTTAGAACACACAGTAAACACACTCGTAAAAACGGTGAAGAAAAAGGAGAGAGAAGAGATTTGAGTGCTGAATCTAAAATTTTATTTCTCACGCGTCTATGTATAGCAATACATCATTTACTATTCTTTGTACAATAGCAAACGGTTAATTAACAGCCTACTAACTACTTAACTAATATACAACACTAGCTGTGTTATTTATAACAATATCAGTTTTCATATTCTACTTGGTGGGATATTTATAATAATCAAAATATTACTAGGCATTCGTCACAGAAAGAAGGGTACAATGGTTCACTAGATTTTATTTTCATCCAATCTTAGCGCTCTAGGTGATTTCTATATTTTACATAAAAGAAAAAAAATCTGATTGTCTATTTATATACATGCCTTTTGTTGCACCTAGATTATTTCTTTCTTATTTAGTATCTTTTGTCTTCGTTTATGCATTCTTACATTACAGTTCCATTCAGGAAACAAGGACATCTATTTTCAGCAATATGGGCGGTGGAATATAGACAAAATTTGGAGAGATGATGTGTTACCTTGTCGGGTTTATCTTCGGCATTGGTAAGCACTGGATGAAAACCCATTTGCTATTTTCTTTAATAGATGCTGAACAGGGGAAATAATACAAGGGGAAATAATACAAGTGTTATGTTAACTAAGGCACCAGTTAAAGATTTAATCGGTAGAAAGGTTTAATGGAAAATCACAGTGGAGCTAAAAAACTTTCTATTTTTTTTGTTTCTTAACCAATTTAACAAGGACTCTTGTTAGCATTCTTTGTAGTATAAAATCACCACGTGTCATCTAAATTTCTAATTAGCTAACCTCACTGTCAGAGATGTACAGTACAGAATCATTCATGCAACTGACAGCAATTTACTTACTAGTGGACGATACCTATTGTGTAAATTGGATTGCCTTTTCACACATGTCACAAATTCACGGGCAACTTGCTCCTCATTAGAGTTTCTGTCTACTTAACAAGTTTCCACATATCCCTTTTCAATTTTCTTTCAATGTGGGAAACAAAAGAAATTATTAGTTTCCTCAAAACCATAATAGTATAATTGGCGAACAAAGCTTTCCACTATTTAAACCCAGTCTAGAGTTAGATTCCCTGTAAATTAACAGTATTATTGAAACTAATTGTAGTGTACTAGCAGCAAAGAATCTTGGTGAAACAGCCTACGACAACTTTCTGGATCACACTTATCTTGCTGACCGTAAAACAACCATTCGCGAGTACTTGGCAACAACAGGTTCTGGTATCATGGAAGAGCAGCCCCCGGAGTCACTCAAGCACCGCTATGGCGGTTGATAATTTCAACAACCAATTTTAACTGCAATGAGTATGTCGATGTAAAGTGATGGCAGATGGGCTGAATGGCTTCATTCTTCAATATAAAAACTGTACATTCTTTAATAATTAATGCACGATATTCATTCTTCCGATTTGGTGTAAGTGTTGAATATCAAGTCTAAAAACAGCATCAATACAACTGACTGAGCATGTGTGTAAAAGAACTGTATTGCTGATTACCGTTTCATTGTTTCCTTGTTGAGCACATTATACTTTCGCCCCTTTTCAGAAACCATGTGCTTCAATTTATCTTTTTTATGCTAATCTGATGAGTTCCAATTTGCTTAAGCGTGGTACAGTATTCATGCGGGATGACTTGAGAACTTATGGCATGGATGAAATACCAAACATTAGTTTACTGAAAGCACCAAAATTGAATATTTTGGAGCAATAATATAATAGAATATATTTACAAATTGATTTTCCGTCATGATTTTATCGCTAATCCTTAAGTTTTAGTAAAATGTTATGTTTAAGATAATGATCCCTTCATCGTCCCTAGAAGAATTATGCATTAAGTAATTTGATAACAGGAGATAATCAATACGAAGTATACCACATAAGGCGTAAAGAAAGTATATAATACGGATTTAATGCATGTATATAGTAAAAATTGAATAACTGAGCATCATAATCACACAATGGGCTCAAGAATTGAAAAGGAGTAGAACGAGAGTGACGAATCTAACATTCACGAATGCGCCAACTGCTACAAGACAAATGTAAGCGATTGGTGGGTTATGATATATTAACTAGTGAATTACCTAATGAGTCCCAGCTACAACACTGCACCGCAAGTCCTCCCACGTGTGAAAAGAATACATGACCAGTGAACCCAATCCCTAACCCTAACTGATTTTGGAGTATAAAATGCTTACGAAACATTCATGAACAACACTATTCAAGTAAATTTAACACCTCCAAAACGAGTGAATGCATTTCCGTTTATTAGATATACCACGTTTTTAAATGAACCGTAAATACATTGTTAATTTCTCATTTTATACATGTACCTACCTTAAAAGAATCAAATTCATACAATCAAAATTTTCTACAGCATGGCAGTAGCCAGCAAGGATAAAAAAGAACTGAAATATGTACTCGGTTCACTAACAATTCTGCAATTGCTATTTTGTTTCCTTCAATTCAAGATATTATTACAGCTGCTATCTTTCTCTAGTTCTCGTATTAATAGTTCCATCATCTTCTTATACATTGGCATGTAATGATCATTTATCATGGTTCTTGAAAGTCTGAGCTTGCTGTACAACTCTCTGGGAGTTTCATATAAGCAGACATGTTCTTCTACAACAGGGTCATCAGAATTTGAATTTGATTCTTGCGATGAAGGTACAGGAACAATATGCATGATCCTGCCAGGGGGATAAAATCGATGGCTGTCCAAGTTGTCTGATGTAGTGATTGAACTGCTACTGCATTCTGCAGCAGCATCAACAAGTTGACTCTCTTCTTCTGTGATCTCTTTTGCTGCTGCAGCCTCTTCCTCTTGAGCATGAATGTTCAGAGCGTTATCTTGTTTCTGAAGCTCCTTCTCCAGTTCATACCATAACTGGCCCTCTGTTAAGTCATCAGCAGCTGTTGCAGTAATGTCTTGATTAGCAGGAATGAGTGGCTCTTCTTCATCTGTGTCATCATGGCCAGATCCTCCACTTGAGGATGTATTTTCATCCTTAAGCACAGGTTCTACTACTACCTCTTCAGTCATAAGAGATTCTGTGTTCCTTGAAGATATTAAAGAGGCCTCAGTTAAATCCTCTGATTTAGAGTTTACTGATGGACCCACATTTCGGCGGCGTGCACTCATGCAAGACCATGATGACAGTGATGAACGAGTTCTGACAACAGCCTCAGCAACACTCTGCGCTCGCTTCATCACAACCTGCAATGTAAGACACGATCTACATCAGATTAAGGATGCACTATGTAAGAAATCCTGTACAAAATGAATAACTAGTCCTGTAAGTGTCCATGTTAAGTACAAACTTGACCAACTGATGTATTGAAAACTACATCCAAAATAGCACTGTGCAAGCGGTTAAATAATGCCAATTGGATATTATAGAGCTTGAAGTTGAAGTTACCTGTGTGCCACTGGTTACTGGCCACAGAATAGCACCTGCACCAGCTACCCTAGCTTTTGCACTAGATATAGATGGTAAGCGAGATCCAAGTGCAGTTGCGGATCGGTAGACAACATTCAGGACCTTTGTATGTTCAACCTGATCCCGTAAATCATTCAACCAAGAGGATGCAGTGACCTAGTTACAAACCAACTGGAGTTAGATACAGAAGCAAGATTTCATCACAAATCGAGTTTAATGTACAGCTCCAGCATGGTCCATTGTCACTCCTACTTAATTAACTTTTCGCATAATTTCTCAAAATTATTAGTTTTGTGATAAAGAAAATAAAACTAGTTTACTAGGAATGGCAATAGACACTCCACAAACTAAGTAATGAACATTAATGTTTGCCAAAACCATCTAAAGTCCTAGCTAGCTCACCTCGGAACGGAGATCATCAATAGATGAAGTTGAAAATGTTGGCACCAAGTCAGAACCATTTATGATGGTAGTGATAAAGTGTTTTCCCGATTCTGCTAACTCCCATGTCATACATGCAGCTGCGAAAAAGACAGTCATGATGCAAGGAATTTAGTAACAGTTGTATGATAAGACTGGAAAGGATCCCATGTTAGAGAAAGTCCAATCTCTAAAGCAAATTTAGGAAGAAAAAATAAGGAAACAAAATCATGGACAACAATTGGAGTGAATAAGGATCTTCAAAACAAATCAATATTATGAGATTTGTTACATTCTTCACTCATCTCTGCTCTAGTGTTTATTTGAAGAAGTAACTAGAAACTATTACATTCTAAGGCAAAATAGGCATGTTTGCTATTAAGTGTTAAACCTGTAACAAAACCATTAACTTTGTGAACAAACAAATTATAAGAAAAATGCAAACCACATTGATACAGTACATCTCATGATGGACAATAATAATGAGCTGAAGTAATTGGAAATCTCTGACTGCCACAGAAAGTTCAGTGAACTTGCAGTCTACCATGCACATCCACAATCAAAATGACATGTGGTAACAAAAATACAGAAACTGATAAATAATCTAATAGCTCAAATGAATAAAAACTTCGTCGGTACATGCCTGGAGCAAAAGTGACACATGTGCTTGAAGAGAACTCTTTCTGTTCTCTAAGAATATAGGTCAATAGTGCAGCAGTACCACCACCAAGTGAGTGCCCAACAATCTATAGAACCACAAAATAGGATTACCGTTTCATAAACATACTTACATAGACATGTATGCAGTAGTCATTAGATAAAATAAAAAAGTGAACTATAATTTAAAAATCATGAAAAAAGGAATAGTGCAAGGAACAAAGAAATGAGAGAAAAAAATATGATGTTCCTATAACATATCCACGACCAGTGGGTCATCAATTCAGTACACACTAATATAATGATACAGTTTTTCCAAATTAAATGTTTTAAAACAATACCTTGACTTTGAAGTCTGGAAATTCATCAAGAGCCTTAAGTAGGGTAGGAGTGCAAAGCTTAGCAATCCATCTAGCAGCAGCAACCATACCACAATGTGCATATCCTAAAACCAAGTTGCTGATTCCACCATCATTTAAAACTGAATGGTGAAAAGGGACTACAGCACCAGTTGCAGCTGTCAGTGTGTCCTTTATGCTATGAGTACCCCGGATCAGTAGAAGTAAACATTTTGATTGTGTATCACGTATAATTGTAAATGCAGGCTTCAGAAGCTGCAAAATATATCATGACATAGATCATCAAATTGAGAAAAAATAGGAAAACATGTGGAAATATTACAGAAGATCACAGCAAGAGAGAGAGAGAGAGAAGAAATAGCAGAAGCATACTTTTCCAGTACAAGGTAGATCATAATTTGTAAAATTAATGACTGAAATAGGAGACAGAGTAACAAATATTTTCAGAATTAAAACTCAAGTTTACTCCTGTTTGTGTGTGTTTCTCTAGAAACCAATAACCATCATCTCATACTAACAAAGACACACCTACCTCACTTTTTTATTTAGCCCATTCCTTCCTTTGAGAGCATTTTTCATCTAAGTCATAGAAGCTTCAAATGGTGATAACATAAATGAATAACCCAAATTATAATCTTACAGGGAATTTATAACAGCACAACTTTGTACAGCACAAGTCTCCCTAACGAGTTCTTTAGGTCATTAATAACAAACCTTTGATTGCTTTAACAGATTACTCTATATGCCAAGCCAACATTCCAGACTTCTCTAAATACTGACGATTTACAACAGAGTAGCAATCGAAAAATTATAGTTGCAATGAACCTATTTACTATAGGGAAACATAAAAGTAAAACAGAGAATCTAACAAAGGTAGCCTGGCTTTGTATACTCATTTTGTCTTTAATCTCTTACGATTTAAATTTGTTGAAATACACCTTGTTTTATCAGCGTATGCACACTTCCACTACAAAACATAAATTTTACATACAGATACAATACTGCAAGGGGGGAGAGGATTCTCTAATGTGACATGTAGAATAGTATGTAGGTTTCTTGTCTCTCTATCTCCTTAAGTCAAAAGGGGTCTCTTATCCCTTAATCTCTTAATGTTAAAAAAAAAACAAGAAAAAAAAAAATAGTGTTAAAAAAGTGTCATTTTCAAAAACGCCTAATACACCACAGGTAATCCAAACTATACCTCCCTCTTGTCACAAAGAGTCCACAAAGTTTTCCTATATAACCAAATATGGGGACAAACATGAAATGGGATACGCAATAGCACTTTATGTCACCTAGAAAGGACCTAACAAAAACTCGTGTTTTTGTGGTAGTAGTTTTCTTTCAGTATGTACAATATTTAAAGAGAGGATCAATATACAAGTGGAATGACATTTGGATTCAATTCATTGTCGTTTCCTTCTGAACAATGGTGAGAATGATGCCATTATCTCTAAACTCATCTGAGTGCTGTGTCAGAGACTCTCTGTGAGAGCGTGTGGTCTGTCCTACTCATCTCCACCACTCACCCCAAAATTATAAAATACAAAAATAAAAAGTAATAGAGCAGAGAGAGAGAGAGAGAGAGAGAGGATAAGGACAAAACATACCCCAGCTTTCGGCTTCTGAATGAGCACATCATCAAGGGAAAACCCAGCAGAATCTAAAAACACAGGAAATGGTTTCTTGGAGAAAAGCATACACAAAGTCAAAAGCCTCAACAACTCATACAGCTCCACAATTATCTCATCCCCCTTCAGCTGCACAGAATCACTCCCAGCATATACACTTGCAACTGCCAAATTACCCTGCAAAGTGCAAACCCATTATTCATCAAGTCACAATCCCCAAAAAGCCTGGACCTTTCTACATGCCCAGAAACAGAAAACCACTCAATCTCAGTAAAAAGCTTTCAATTTTATTCAGAATCTCATAAAATTTACCTGCTTGCGCATGAAGTAGTTGATGCCGAAGGCTAAATCGCCGATGGGCCACTTCCCCAGGGTCTCGGAATACGTGAACCTCAAAGTCTCCGACAACGTTACGATCGACTCCAGCAGCGTCGCCGGAGCCTGCGCCGGCCGCCTCGAAAGCCTTCTCCGGCGAACCGATCTGCTCGATTTCGACACGTCGCCGCCGCCTCCGTGATCTTCGCTGTCCTCCTCCGTCTTCCGCGATAGCCGCCTGCTCAGCACGTAGTACAGCATCACCACCGCGCCGGCAGCCGTCGCCATTGTGCCCGCCGCCATGTGCTGCCGGAGATCGGCCACGCGCCGAGAAAACCGCGTCAAGAATCGAAAAAACGTGTCAAATGAACGGAATTAGATGGGATTTTGTTTTGGGGGAAACAATGGGGTTTGGAAAAAGATTATAAATTTGGGGTTTGGGTTGTGAAATGGGAATGGTGACAGAAAAACAGAAGATTGGGGGTGTTCTTTCTCTTTATGGGGAAGGTCACACACTGGGAACACATCATCTGAAACAAGAAGCTTGGTATAGTGGACATGATTACCATAATGCCCTTTGTTATCTGGAATATTTGTGGATAATGCAAGGGTAGATTGGGCATTATGGTGAAGTATCACTTTGTTCCAGTGCAAAGCCTTTAAAACCGTTGAGTTTGATTTTTGTCAAAGTCTGTTATAAAAAGAATTAACCCTGACTTGAATTTGTTTTGATAGATTTTTTTTTTTTTGAAAATATTACTCTTTATTTATATTTAAAGGTTTTTAATGTAAAATTTAAATAACATATATCTTTAATTTTAATAAATCAGTTGAGAAACTTTTTATATATTTTTTTTATCAATCTATATTATATGAGTTAATCAAATGTTAAGTACAAAAATAACATAATTAATAAAAGAGTGAGTAATAATAATTGATAAAAAAGTAATTAATGTTATTTAAATTTTAAAAATGCTATATAGGCGAATTAAAATATTTATATTAAAAGTAATTTATGTTTAGCTTAATATTTTTAAAATTTTGGTTAAAAATAGTTACATTAAATTAAGAAATAAAATTACTTTTATTTATGAAAATGAATAGTTGTGTTAAGAAGTTCATGAACTTAATTATTTTAATATATTACTCAAGTAAAAGTTTTATATTTAAATCCATTAAAAATCATTCTACACTTTATTTTAAACTAAATATTATAAAAATAATTATTTTCTCATAAAACTAATTTTTTTAATAATTAAGATGAAACAATCATTGTCAGTTTATTTACGCCTTTGGTTATATCG
>Ga0123340_1000632_pt1 | contig 25032 bp, 25 predicted proteins | sample SirMexnodulemix_FD_89961 | JGI IMG/M metagenome (GOLD analysis project Ga0123340, IMG submission 89961) | Root nodule microbial communities of legume samples collected from Mexico - Siratro Mexico nodule mix | ecosystem: Host-associated > Plants > Roots > Nodule | place: Mexico: Nepantla...
AAAAAAATGTGTGTTAAATTAATTTTAGAAAAAAATGAGAAGTTTCTTTTTATTTTTGTTTAAAAAATTAAAAAAATAAAAAGTCACTCTCTTTTAAGATTTTATCCTTTTTTTTTATCTTCAGATAATATAAAAGAAATTGCATATAATTTGTGTCCATTAGATTTTTTATTAAAAAATTAAAATAATATAAATCAAAATAAAATTTAAAATGAAAACAAAAATTGAAAATATAAAAAACAGATGATGAAATTAAGTATAAAATGAAAGAATAAATAAAAGAAAATAAAAAAAAAAGTTATATTTAAGAAAAAATGATGAAATTAAGTATAAAATGAAAGAATAAATAAAAGAAAATAAAAATAAAAAATATATATTTAAGAAAGAAAAAGAGTAAGATAGTTTTAAGACTACTCCTACTCACTTACATATTTGTTTTTTCACTTTTAACTCCGCACAATCCTTCACCTTCGTAATAAAGTGTTTCTCTAACTTTTCCACACACCTTTATAGTTATTTATTTATTTTTCCTCTAAAATTTATATAAAAGATGAGATAGTTGTAATCATGGAAACTCATTCACAATTATTGTTAAATATTTTTAAATGTTAAAAGTTCTATGTGTCATGTCAACAAATTTAGTTATTTAGTTTTTTTCAAGGTTAACAAAATTGTTAATCAATTTTTTAGAATTTTAAATTATTTCTTAAAGGTTTTGAACGTTTTATTTATCATTAAGTTTCTAAAAGTTTCAAAAATTGTTCCTTTTATTTTTAAAACGTCAAGTTTTAAGAGAAACACTTAAGAGCAAAAAATCAGAAAACTTGTACAGACTGTGTTTTCACTCTTGTTAGTGCAAAATAGAAACTTCATCGTATCGTGAAGAAAATTTGTGAACTCCTACTAAGTAGAGGACAAATATTTCTTTAGAAAAGTGGCATTGGTTACACACTTTGAAGTCATCAAAATCCTCTTGGTTTAACAATCTAAAGAAATATTTTTGTGTGATGGCTTCAATCAAAGATATGGCTACTAACATTATCAAATTGGATCATTTTGATGGGGGATGCTTCTTGGGATGGCAGAAATGAGTTCATTTTGTATTGAATTCTCTCTATTTGGTGTACGTTATTAACACACCAAAACCATATGAATGTTAAAATGAAACCATTGATCAACTAAGGAGGATGCAAAAGTGGAAAATTGATGACTACACATGTAGAGGGCATATTCTGAATGTAATGAATGATTCACTGTTTAACCCCTACTACAATGTGAAGTTTGCCAAGGAGTTATAAGAAAAATTAGACACAAGATACATGAAAGAAGATGCAACCAATAAGAAATTTCTTGTCTCAAATTTTAATACTTTTAAAATGGTTGATGAAAGGCTTGTGATGGAACAATTTTGTGAATTGGAAAGGATCCTTAATCATTTTACTCAACATAATTTACACATGGATGAAACTATTATTGTATCCTCTATTATTTATAAACTGCCACCTTTTCGGGAAGAGTTTAAACATATTCTGAAACATAAGAAAGAAGATATTTTTCTTGATGATCTTGCTAACCATCTTCGTGTAAGAATGTCACATGCAGGAAAATGAAAAGGAGCAGTATGCTTAGGAATTTTCAAAGGTGCATGTGGTAGAGGCTGGATAGGCAAATAATCAATCACACAAGAGGCCTTTCAACAAGGTTGGTGGGTCTACAAAGGCAAGGTTTAAAAACCAGAGTCATAAGAGGCAAAAGATAACTTGTTGGTTCTGTGGAAAAAATGGTCACTTCAAGTCATTAGATTGTCATTTCTGGAAGAGAAAGAAAGGAAGCAACATGTTTCTGATGCAGTCAATAATGCAACAAATGATGACAAACTCGTTGTTGTTCTCTCTAAAATAAATATAGTTAAAAATGACATGGCTTGGTCGATTGATTCTGGTGATACTCTACATGTTTGCAATAACAAAAGATTCTTCAAGACCATGAATGTAGTAGATGAAGACACTGTTTTATACATGGGGAATTATGCCAATGTTCCTGTCAAAGGAATTGGCAATGTAGAATTGAAATTTACTTATGAAAAAATTGTAACTTTAATTAATGTATTTTATGTACCAGAGGTGAGGAAGAATCTAGTGTCATGTAGTCTGTTGAACAAGTTTAGCTTTAAACTTGTGTTTGAAACTGATAAGTTTGTGTTGTCCAAGGGTGGTATGTTTGTGGGAAAAGGTTATGCATGTGAGGGAATGTTCAAACTGAATGTACTTGCAATTTCAAATAAAAATGTTGTTTCTGGTTATATTGTTGAGTCCTCTTCATTTTTATGGCACTATAGATTGGGACATATTAATTTCATAAAATTATATGATATGGTGAATCTAGAATTATTGCCTTTCTTTAATAAAAGTGAAGAAGAATGCAATAACGTGCATGAAAACAAAAATTACAAGAAATCCTTTTGCTAAAGTTGAAAGAAATTCAAAATTACTTGAATTGATTCATTCTTATATATGTGATATGCATAGTACACCATCAATAAGAGGAAAGAAATATTTTATAACATTTATTGATTATTATAGAAAATTCTGCTATGTGTATCTATTGCATTCAAAAGATGAAGCATTGGTAAAGTTTCAAGCATACAAGACTGATACTGAGTTGCATTGATCCTAAGTTGTTTAAGGTCTAATAGAAGAGGAGAATATTATGATCCTAAGTTGTTTGAAACAACTGGAATAGTCCATGAGATTACAACTCCTTATACACCACAACAAAATGGCGTGGTAGAAAGGAAAAATCGATTTTTAATTCAAATGGTTAACTCATTGCTATCAAAATCAGGTTTGAGTAACGGATTTTGGGGTGAAGCATTGCTAACTGCATGTCACATTTTAAATCAAGTTTCACATAAAAGAAATAAGGCCACTCCATATGAGCTTTGGAATAAGCAAAAACCAAATCTTAATTATTTAAGAGTTTGGGGTTGTAGAGCAGTGGTTAAAGTACCTAAACCTAAATGGAAGAAACTAGGTGAACGGTGAGTGAAGTGCATATTCATTGGATATGTGCAACACAGTAAGGCATATCGATTTGTGGTGATTGAACCAAATGATTATGTGTTAGTAAATTTTGTAATTGATCCAGGGATGCAATTTTTTATGAGAATAAATTTAAAAGTGTTCTCAATACATCTCCTATAGAAACCCAAATCGGGAATTTGGTCATGGAAAATGAAAATGACCAAGATATAGTATAAGTACCTGAACTTTAAAGGAGCAAAAGAGCTTGAAAGGTTAAGTTCTTTAGTTCTGATTTCTTTACCTTCTTAGTTGAAGGGAATAGAGAATCAATGATTAGACAAGTTTCATATTGTTTTAATACAGAAGTTGATCCTCAAACATTTGAAGAAGCAATGAAAGATCGAGATGCAACTTTTTGGAAAGAGGCATTAAATGATGAGATGGATTCATTAATGTCAAATAATACTTGAGAGTTAGTTGATCTACCTACTGCATGTAAACATAATAAATGCAAACTTCTTTTTAAAAGGAAAAGAAGAGTTGATGGATCTGTTGAAAGGCACAAAGTCAAGTTGGTTGCTAACGGTTTTACCCAAAAGCATGGAATAGACTATTTTGATACCTATACACCTATAGCTAAGATTGCTACAATCAGATTGCTTATAGCAATTGCAACTATATACAAGTTGGTAATCCACCAAATGGATGTAAAAACTGTGTTCTTAAATGGAGAATTGGATGAGGAAATATATATGGAACAACCTGAAGAGTTTGTTATGCCTGGTCAAGAAAAGACAGTGTGTAGACTTCGAAAATCTTTATATGGATTGAAGCAAGCTCCAAAGCAATGGCACCAAAAATTTGACCAGGTGATACTTGCCTATGGATTCAATATAAATGAAGCAGACAAGTGTGTATATACCAAATTTGAAGGAAAAGGAAATAGTCATTATTTGTCTCTATTGGATGATATGTTAATTTTTGAAACTGACTTATATCAAGTTCAGTTGACTAAAAGAATTATGTATAGTGAATTTGACATGAAAAACATGGGGCAAGCAAATGTCATTCTTATAATTCAAATTGTTAGAGATAATGAGAGTATTACATTTACTCAATCTCATTATATAGAGAAAGTTCTCAAGAGATTCAACCATACTGATTGTGCCTCAGTCTACCCCGCTTGATCCAAGTATAGAGCTAGTTAAGAACACTGGCAATCCAATTTCACAATTGGAGTATTCTAAATTAATTGGGTGTTTGAGTGTATACAATGACATGTACTAGGTCGGATATTGCATTGGCAATAGGCAAGTGGAGTAGATTCACAAGTAACCCAAGTGAATTGCATAGGTTTGCAATTCAAAGAGTTTTAAAATATTTAAAGAAAAATATCAACTGTGGCTTATGCTATAGTGGATGAGATGCAAGTTGTGATTGTGAAAGATCAAGATCATGCTTCTACAGGTGGATGGATCTTCACACTTGTTGGTGGTGCAATCTCATGGGCTTCAAGGAAGCAAACTTTAATAGCCAGTTCCATTATGGAATCAAAGTTTATTCCATTAGCCTCAGCATCAAAAGAAGGTGAATGGTTACGTGAAATACTACATGAGATACCACTGTGGCCTAGACCAATAGCTCTTATTTATATTCCTTGTGATAATCAGGCAACATTAGCACGAGTTTATAACCATGTTTACCATGAGAATTCCAGACACATTGGATTGAGAGAATTAATAACCAATGGAGTTATTACAATTGACTATGTGAAAGCTAGTCAAAACTTGGAAAATCCCTTCACTGAAGGATTACCAAGAGACTTGGTGAATAAAACATCAAGAGAGATGAGACTCAAGCCCATGATTGAAGATCATCAATGATGGAAACTCAACTCAATGCTTGACATTACGCTAAGTCTTGAGTTTAATGTAGTTAAAGTATGTCATCAGAATGATTGTAAGCACTACAATTAATTGTCATACCAAGGTTCTTAGTGCTTTGTATCTGCTTGTCAAATGAGGAGGTCAAGCTAATCTCTTAATGGTTTTCTAAAGGTACTGAAATTGCAGAGGTGCTAGAATGGAGACCATCTATATGAATGTGAAATGTGGCCGCTTCATGGAGTTAAAGGGCTTGACTCCAAAAACATTCATTAAAGATACGGGACACAAGGGTTATGTTGAATGCGTCCTAAAATTACTAATGAAGGAAACACCAAGAGGAGAATAAGGTTAAACGATGAAGTGACTGGGTGTTGGGCCTTGCTGACCACTTTAGCACCGCTTAACACATTTTATAAAAAAAAAATCTGGGTCCATTTCATCTGACCCAGTCTTTGCTATTTGCCTCTGGTTTGTTTATATGTACACTATTTTTTTTTTTAAAAAGAGAAGTAAAAGAACTGGGCTTATCTTACTAGCCCAAAAGGTTTTATTTCTTTTTCTTTCTTTTGTACCTCATTTTTATTTTAAACACATTATTATTAAAAAAGAAAGAAGTTTGGGCTCATAAACCTAATAACTTGGCTATTTGCACATCCCGTTTTCATACCACACCTCATTATTTAAGCTTGGGTCCATAAAAAAGTCTGGGCTGATTAAACCCAACAACTTTCTTATTAGAACACCCAATTTTGTTTTACACACCTTATTATTAAAAAAAAAAATTAGGCTCATAAATCCAGCAACTTGGCTATTTGTACACTCCATTTCTATATCACACCTCATTATAAAAAAAGCATGGGCTATAAATCCAACAACTTTGCTATTGGCACACCCCATTTTCATATCACACCTCATTATAAAAATGCTTAGACTCTAAACCCAAGAATTTTCTTATTGACACACTATATTTTCATATCACATCTCATTATAAAAACGTTTGGGCTTATTAAACCCAACAACTTGGCTATTTACACACCCTATTTTCATACCATACCACATTATAAAAAAAAGCTTCATTATTAAAAATTATAAAAATCTTAAAAATATAAAAATTTTGAAATTAAAAAATATCAACCCAATAAACAAGTTTTCTCTAGAATTACGTAATCTCTGATTTTTCATTGTAAATGGAAATACGTAGGAGCAAAGTCAATCTTTCTTAGACCTAAAAAATAAAAAATATTTTTTTACTTTCATTTTTGTTTTTTTTTTGGAAAAATAAACTTTCGAAAAACCACATTCCTTTCACTTATTTAATTAAAGGTACTGTCTTAGGACAAACATTGTAGGGTGGTAATATCTTCCCTACACGTAACCGACTCTCGAACATTAATTTGATTTTGCATACTGTTTACTTTTTCTTGGTTTTTCCATAGTTTGCCATAAAAAAAAACTATGATGGCGACTCTTTTCTAAAAGTTTTTTTCATCCCTGTGTCATGACCTGTGGTTGTGACAGATGACAACTCCTTTGGGAACATTTTTAGTGAGTCAGACCTACTTAATTGAATGAGTAAAAATGAGTGTGGTTTTCTAAATGTTTATTTTTCTTTTTTGTTTGTTTTTTCTATTATTGCTAGAATATTGAACCCTAGGGTAGAAGACAATTGATATATTTGCCTGGGAGTTTTTTGGTTGTTTTGCAAGTGGGGTATGCATAATTCTCCCTTAACACATACTTTTGCATATCATGAGTGGGGCTCTATACTCGAGTATGAGGAAGCTTAGAATTAGAAGGGGTTGTGTAGTAATATCAAAAGGATGTACTTCCTTTTTTGGCTCTTGCGAAACCCCAACTAGAGTTTGTTCTCTTCATTTATATGCCCATATCAAGTTGTCTACCAACTGTTGTGGGTAATGCGGTGAAGTGAGTCATAACTCTAGTGGCCTTATATCCTTAGGAATTAGGAGCCAACCTATGTAATAGACCCTTAAGCATGTTGAACCTTGTTTAGGGTATAAAGGGAGATATTTTGCGCATATCTACCTCTCACCCTTTCTTTTAAAAAGGGAGATAAATAAAAAGAGTGTTTATATATTGTAAACAAATAAATTTTGCTTCTTATACAAAACATCAATTGCATACTTTTATCATGTCATAGTTGGAAAAAGAGTATGAGAGGAAATTTAACTAATGTTACTCTTCAATAATGTATTGCATGCATTTTCTTTTTTCTCATTTAGTCTTACTTGTTTTTTTAAGGTTAGAAATTATAAAGTCGTGTGATTTTCCTGATAAAAAAATAGAAATTATTATAGGGTATGAGATTGAGAAGGAATCCAATTTAGAGTTTCTGAAGAGAAATTTGCCCATAAGAGCAAAGGAAATAATATTGATTCTATTTTGTTGTACGACTCGAATTACTCTAATTTAGGGCCATGTTAATTTCCATTAATATTGTATTTACACTATGCAATATTCACACAACTTTACAATTTTCGACTAGTTTAATTGCATTTTGTTCATAATTTGTTTTTTTTATCTAATTCGTTTTAAATAAAATAAAAACAGAAAGAAGCAATAACGACCAAGTTTTTGTGACACCCATATAAGATTAGCGCCAATTGGAAGAGCATGGAAGATTGGGGAGAACCAGAAAAAGCCATGAGGGTTGACATTGATCAGCTTAAGGATCAAATAAATCAAATTCTCAAAGCTCTAACGACCTTGAAAAGTTCTAGAGAAACTATTACTGTTAAGAATGAGGAGGCAGTTTCTTCCTATCCTCCAGTTATAGACCCTGGAAGGTTACATACCCAAAATAATAAAACTTAAGGGGATCCCATTCCTTAGTCTCAATATGGCATGCCTCCAATCTACAATCCGATCTTCAAGGAATATCCTAAGTAAGAGCAAGTTTCGCTTAATCAGAATTCACTACAAATACCAACAAACATCTATGTCGCAGATGCAAATGTGACTAGAAACCCTTATGGGCTTCACATGACAGCCCAACCAAGAGTTCTGCATGCAATGACAAGAGAAGAATCTTAAGCAAAGGCCATAGCTCAGGCTACTGTGTCCGCTGATATTGACGAGTGAAGAACAAGTTAGAAATTCTTGAAGAGAGATTAAGGGTCATAGAAGGTGGGGGAAACCATGGATTCGAGGATGCTACAGGTTTGTGCTTGGCACCAGAAGTAGTGATTTCTCCAAAATTCAAAGTACCAGAATTTGAAAAGTGTAGGGGAACAACTTGTTCCAAGAGCCATATGATTATGTATTGTAGGAAGATGGCGGCTGATAAGTATATTTTTATTCACACTTAGAGTATTTAACCTTGACTTTCTTAGACTGTAATTGAGAATAAATTCACTATTTTAAATAAAGATTTACCCAATCAAGATTAATTGGACCTTAATTGAGATTATTGGTTAAACTTGAATTTTAAACATATTTTCTTACTTTTCTTGTTTATAATTATTTGCAGATATTCTATGGGCTCCAAATCTAATAAAATCTTTTGCAAAGATATTCTTTAGATTTTCTACAAAGATGATCCTTTGCAATTCTTACTTGATTTAGAGTAAATATCCTTCAAATATTTTGCAATATCTTTTGTAGCAAATTCAATTATTATGAGATGGTATTTGGAATAGAATTTGGAAACAAAATATCTAAAAGAAATTGGGATATGGAAAATCTACAACTTTACTAGAAAGAAGATATTTACAAAATTAATCTTTGGCACATAAGGAAACATCTGCTAATTGGAAGGATAATATCTGATAATTAAATCTGAGTTAATTTCTTGAAGAAAAATAAAATTATAAATAGAGGTTGGAGAAGGCATGAAGGAGAAACTGCTACGTAGCATAAACTCTAGTTTTTTTTTTTTTTTGTAATTCTTGTGCCTTCATCATTGAGGGCTAAACTCCTTTGGGTTGATTCTCTTGTGATTTCGTAATGAATTTTGAGGTTTTTGTTTAATAAAGTTTTGTTCTTTACATTCTCTATAACAGTTGTGCTATATTTTTAGTCTTTTTGAAATCTGTTTTGGAAAAGTATTTGTTTTTGAACACTGGTTGAGAATTCAATTATTTTTCCTTTAATTAGAGTTATTGGTTAATTCGCTTAGTCTTAATCAATATCTTGTACACTTAGTCAAGAGATTAAAGATATACATCTCATTGAGTATATGCTTGGAGACGAGGTGTGATATAGAGTATATTAGTAGACACTTGTTTTGCTAATAAGATTCTATTGAATTTGATTGACGTTTGTTTGATTGAGTTCAACTCTGTGAGGAGAATTGAAGGATAATAATCTTAAGAAAACTAAAGAAGAATTTGTTATGAAAAAACTTGAGAGTCAACCTATTTTCTTTATTATTTTTAATCATTTATTTTAATTTCCTGTACAACAATCCTTAAACCCCCCTCTTTAATTTACTGTCATTACTAACTTTCTTTGTTGCAGATAAGTTTTGAATATTGACTGTCTGAATTTACTATTGGATTCGTTGAGAGATGATGTGAGGTTAACTTTCCCTTATCTATACTATCATTTCTTACTGGTAGACGGTCTATCAGGAGCAAGTAAGATAATTTAAAAAATAATAAAATGGTTCGTTAAACTGAAAACCCGCGAGAGCGGTCTAAACAAAAGAAAAAAAAACTGCATACGTTGCAAGTTATCAAATTTTGTTTTCGAGTTAGTCTTTTTGAAAATAAAGTAAATCATGATTTGAAATGATATATGATTATGTTTCTTTATCCAAAAAGTAAAAATATATGAATTCTTTGCTCCCTCTCTGAGCCAAAAATAAATATTTTCTTTCAAAATACCCTTAAACAAGGATCATTACTATCTTGAAAGCCAACTCAAAATGTACGTCAAGAATTCCAAAGAGTCAAATGAAATCAATCATGGGATGAAATGATTATAGAGAAAAATGTTATCACAAAATGGGAAAAGGGAAAAAAATGAGAAAATGAAAAGATAAGAATCCTCATGAAGGAAAACCTAACTTATCCAATACAATACCTGATTGATGATCCTTATTTCAAATATAATAAAAATCTACAAATATTTTTGATCCTCCGTATCTTTTTCTTCACAACCTTTCGCTCTTACCCACGTTACAAGATCTAATAAAGTTTATAGATTGAAGAATAATTGTCTTAATTTTCATAAAGCTTAAGTCTGTAACAACAGGATGTGACTAACAAAACGGTCGAAAAAAGGAAAAAAGAAACAAAAAGAAAAAGAAAGAGTAAAAATGATAGTTGAAATGTCATGAGTAGAAAAGAACATTCTTTTATCTGCCAATAAGCTGAGGGAGAAAGTTACACAGGTCTGTCCACTATATTGCAAAAACAAAAAAACCAAAATCAACTTTCATGCAGACCTCATTTTCACTCCTTGTACATCAAAACTGGGGTAACTTCCATTTGTTTTATGCAGATTCTTCCCTTTTAGGGATACAATTTTATCTTTGGCATGCTGCAACCCTTTTTATACACCATACAAAAAATAAACAAATCATCTTTCATCCATACTTCATCCTTATCCTTAAACATCAAAACTGAGGCAACTTCAATTTTTTTCATACAAATTCTTTCATTTCAGGGATGCAATTTTCTCTATATCTTCCTATAATTCATTTCATCATGTTACCTAGCAAGTAAGTTATTCACGCATAACCAAGGTCACCCAATACATCAAAGCTGGGGCAGATTTTGTTTCGCACCCATACCTTGCATGGATTCTCCCTTCAGTGAGCATGCAAAGGATAACCATTCTTGACACAAATCTAACATTGAACTTTGATAGTGTTCCAGAAATTGTTGTTGCTCGAAGACATTTTGAAAGGTGCACATGAGAGATTGAGCGATTGTTTTTAGAGGAAAAAGAGTTACGCGGTTGACCACGTCCTGGTTTAGACTGAAGAAAAGATAAACTAGGACGATGAGATAAGGTGGAAGAAGGTCCAATAACAACATTAGCTTGAACAAGATTTTCTACATATGATATGTTATTTCCAAAACATTCCTCTTGAGTTAACAGACGAGCCTCAATCCCCTCTACTGTATAGGGATCAAGTTTGGAGGTGATAGAGGTGATGAAGGAGTTGTATTAATAAGGCAAACCATCAAGAATGACAATGTGATCGTCGATGATGGTTGGTGATCCAACAACGGCAAGGGTGTTAATGGTTTTTCTTGATATCAAGAAGAAAACCATTAATTGTTCAATGAAGCTCAGAGGTGCGTAGTTGTAATTTGTTTCTTGCTGCGAGTCCTAGTGTGTGACGCATGGTAGGTTTGCTGCTTTCGTCCAGATCTAAAATGTAGAGCCTATGCCAACCATTGTTTTAAGAATTGGAGTTGACATAGATGGAAGATGTCATAAGACTATTAATTGGCTTTTGTTGTCATAATCAATAAACGCAGAATTGATATTGTTGGACTGAACGGTCTTCAATGGTTTTGAACTTTTCAGCATAACCGTCCAAAAACTTCTGCAGCTTCATCCATGCAAGGTAACAAAAGCTTGTTACTTCCAAATTAAAATATTGTCATCATCGAGTTTTAGGATGATGGATGTGTTAAACGTACGAGGAAGAAATGCAGCAGTAGGAGAAAAAAATTCAAATTGAACAGCAGAAGATGTAAAAGTCATCGAGGCTCTGGATACCATGCGAGTAAAAGGAAAAAGATGAAACGTGTAAACAAAAGACCGCTACATGTAGCATGCAGTTCAGTATTTATACACGGGGAGACCTAAACATATAATATTCATAAAATCTGTTAGAAATATTGGTACTCATTATTTGTAATTAGATTGCCCGATTTTAGAAATTAGAATAGCTGTCATTTGTAGGTGTTTCTGTAATATTTATGGATGATATCACCATCAATGAATAACAGAAAAAACATTATTGTGGATACGTTAGTCATTTAAAAGTGATTAGAAGCAAGTTAAGGTCACTAAAACTACAGAAGAAACTATACAAATAATGATTCTCGAATAAACAAACAGCAATTTGAAGTAATGTGCATTTTCCAAAATCTTCTCAAATAGGATGTGGTGTTATATGACCCCTTTGTGCATTAGTGTTAGTAATATCTTCGCTTTGGATTGCCCAAATAGATTTCACCTGATGAATGTTGTTCACCTAAAGTGTAGCTGGTACTTGCTTCATCAACCCTGGTATCCCCAGAGAAGCTAGCTTTTGCAAGCTCCCTTAACATCTTTAGCTCTTTTCTAAGCCCAGCCTTGTGCCCCTTTAGCCATTTACCTTCCACTTCAATATGAGAGCTTGCACCTATCTCTAAGGTTGTAGGATGTCTTCTTTCAATAACATTGTGGCTGGGTGTACTTGGACTTTGCACAGGGACTACAGTGGCAGTCATGGCACTAATTGGATCCATATATCCCTTTCTGTTTCTTCTTTCAAATTCTGTTCCTGAACCTATAGGATTGGGCTGGTCTGTTTCTGGTTGGGAGAATGTGGATATCACACTGGACCAATGCTTGCTTGGAAGAAAAGGCAGGATTAGTCCCTTGGCTGCAAACTTTAATCCATGTCTCAAAGTGTTATTCTGAGACTGTGAGAGTTTCAATAGGGTATTTACCATAGCATACCATTGGTTAGTGAGCTGAGCAATGAAGGTGAACAACAGAAGAAACAGAATGACCAAATCCGAAGTGTTAGCTTCAACTGAGTTTGAACCATTCTCTAGGATTAAAATAGCAAACACACCTACCTCACACAAGAGAGAAACACCTTCCACAACCTGAACACTTCTACTGATATATGGTTTGGTGGTAAACAGATAAATGAACTGTATTGATGTGATTATCAAAGCGAAAAGGCTTTTATTTGAATTTTCTGAAGGGTAAGCTACGGATATTATTCCCAAACCAACTCTTCTTAGTAAGTCAAGGATGATATAGGATGCTCTCATGCAGCCCACTACTCTCTTTAATTTAGAGATTTTGATTTCCTCATTACTGTCTTCTGAGCACACTGTCTTAGTTCTTCTGATCCCACTTTGGCCACTTTCAGTCCACTTGGTTATGCTATTTGGTTCATTTTGATCGCCTAAAATGAATACTGGAGGACCCTTCCAATCATCAAAGAGAATTCCAAAGCGTGAAAGGAAAGAGGAAGGTAGTCCATTCCTGTCAAACCACTTGCCAGAAGTAGGCCTCCCAGTAAAAAAGAACAACAAATTTCTGTACCATTTTTCTTCATTTGTTACTTGTTTGCATTCATTGTATTGGGCAAAACTTCCAGAGTAGATTGCAATAATAAGAAATAGAAATACTGATAAGATGAATGCTACAGGGACTGCCAGTAACAACACCCCAGTAATGATTCCCCCTGTTGTACCACCTGCATATAAATGTAGTCTCAAAGGATGAAATAAGTTTACACATGAATTTGGACTTAAATAATAAGTTTTAATCTTGTAATTTAGATGACTGGAATGGACAATGTTATAGCTAGTTGCTTACCTTTTATTACAAATGTTGATGCCTGAGAAAGACAAGGTAGCATGAGAATCAGAAGAAATAGCTGAAACCTAGGGACTGATAACCTGCCTTGAGGTGGTCTCCCTGTTCTCTGTCTTAGGAAGAATAAAATGAACACATGAACTAAAAATAAACATCCTACTCCTACGCCAAGCCAGAATAAGTTCATCTCCATGTCCTGCCACCTGTTTATAAGAAAAGAAATCTCAAATGTTCTTAATTAATCCTGCAAATTCCAAAACTTAATTTTCCTGTCACTGATGAACACAAATAAGTCCAACCCCTATAAGTGACCATGTTCAGTCTGTAAGTGAATTTCTTGAGCCTAATAATGTTTAAACATAAAAGGATTGTGAGGATAACTACCCTTTGTAACTCTCCATTCGTTTGATGACGTTGCTTGCAGACAATGGTTCTCCTCTCTACAAGACAGGTGAATCAGTTGCAAACAAGTGTCTATTCACATAATTCTTTTAAAGTTGATGTTAAACTCACCAAGAAATAAGTGAAATATTCGACGGAATTGAGAGGTAGACCATACAGTGTACTTGTCTTACTTATATCGTGCTGATTATGAACCCAACCAGATTTGGTGGTATTTTCAGATGGAAATGATAGTTTGTGATCAATATAAGGCAAGTTCATAAAGTCATTATGTTGTTGATCTTTGTTGTAAGAATGTTCTCCTGAAGACAGGCCGTTACTTCTCCCTTCAAGTTTCTCTATTTCCCAGACAGAAAACCAAGTGTCATATTTTTTCCAGGGAAGCTTGTGATGAGGTATGAGCCACCGCAGACCTCTTGTTGTTTCAGAGTATTTGATACACTGATTAGTTGAAAACCAACTTGTGAGGGCAAAGACTTGTAGGTGTCCAACCATTACCTGTAAAATGTTCCAAATGTTTAAGATAGCCCTTGAATAGAGATGGTGTATGTGTTAGAGAAACTCTTAACAAATTGAAAAAAATTTTAGTTATAGTACCATACATTAGTTTCTTTACTTACATGCAGGTTAATGGATGGATTGGAAACAGGACTGCTTGTACCTCCCAAAGCAAGAATGCTTAATGCTTCTAAATTTGCCGAGGAAAGTGAAACCATAGCAGCCACCAACAATGTTGCTATTGTTCCAGCATTGATAAAAGAGTACAGTGCAATGGATATTGCAGGGGTGGAATCTAAAGATACGATATTAGAGTTTGAGTCCAAAATAGCGAAGAATCACAAGCATTTGCACTGTCACTCTAATAATATTCTTAAATTTTGCTTTATTATCAGATTTTACATGCTTAAAATTTGGTCAGTGGGAAATGAGGAAAAGAAGGGGAAAGTTGAATAGTATAAGATCTGATTATATGAGATGTGTGTTAGATACAAACAACTAGCATGTATTTCTGCAATTAACTGAGGGCAAGAACTATCATTGTATAATTAGGTTAAACTTAGCTCAATGCCCTTGCACTGTAAGATTAAAAGGTTAAATAATAACAATTTATTGATGAACCCTTATATATAACATTGGCCCTTATTTGATTAAAAGATATACTAGGATAAATAAAAATATTTTAAATCACGAAAAAAAAAATATAAGTACCAACTCAAGTATTCATTACTAATTTTACTTAAGTTTTGAATCGATTCTCATGGTTTTGAAATTAGTGAATATTTTGGATTAAATGGATTAGACAACTGACAGTTCACCCATTCGCAGTATCATTCATTGATGCTTTGGTTAACAATTCACATTTGATTTTGAAAAATACAAAAGTGTAATATAATAACCATTTATCATAAGAAACAAATAGAAGGAAAAGAGATATTCATACAATGCTTGATATCAAGCTGGTTAGATGCCAAATTTTCATTTCCTGAAATATCAGTTACCTTCCCTGCAGGAATGGTAACTGACACCTCCTTTGTCACTGCCTGGACAGTCAATGAGTATAAAGCTCTTGATAGTTCCTTAAACCTACATGAAACAAGGTTTAGATATTTTACATTACTTGAACCATTGATGAAATATATGTTAATAACTGAACTGTATGTGTTGAGCCATTATGCAAAGACTATAATATAATGTTAATAACTGAACTTTATGTGTTGAGCCATTATGCAGAGACTATCTGTAGTCAATACTGTGCTTATTGTTAGTTTGCTACACCTGCCTTGTCAATCTTCCTCCAGAGACTTCTACAATAGATGCCCCAAAGTCAAATACTGGTTTTGTGAACTCAGCAATTATGTTGATGTTGAAATCTCTTGTTTCAGTGAGGGAGTTGGTCCTCAGTACCACCTTGGGTTTCATGGGATCTATAGAAAAAATTAGGACTTGATTTAAAGTTTAAGTTATTTAGAGAAGTGATTATTGATATGGTAAGCACAACAAATTATGGCATACCATAAAGGAATGTGATAGGAGCCACAGGAGAGACAGGAGTGCCTGTTCTGCCAAGTATGGATGCAGCTTGTAATTCAATTGTGATAATCTCAGTTCTTGACATGTTCTTGAGCTACAAAACGAGGCCAATTAATAAAAAAGGAATGAAATATGAAGAATTCAATTTCTATTTTAATTTGGTAGCTATGACTTCTACAAATTAATGTTCATGGTAAGAAAATTGCATAAGTATACCAAACAACACTTTCTCTTACTTCAAAACTAAATCTGCGGGTCCCATTGTTTCTACCATGGAGAGGAGTTAATACACCAGAGTTAACCTGTAGTGCATTTAGCACTTGTTTAGTTGAGTTTCTTATAGGAATGCTGAAGTCCAAGAATATTATCAGGTCTTCTGGTTTGCTTGTTGCAACTACTGTTCTTGGGATACCGTTAATTTTCATCTCATATGATGGAACAGATGTCCAAAAGTCCACCATCACCGGTCTTCTATCTAAGACAAACCATTTGAATGTATGAGTGCCCTTAAAAATACTTTTTTTTTTTGTCAAAGAATCATAACAAAGTTGAAAATGGCAATCTGAACCTCACCAAAATGAACAGTCAAAGTAGAATCATTGGTCTTTGTGAACCGATTTCCAGCCTGGTCAGTGCAAGTATTCTCCGCCATTGTGATTACTACACGCCCATAAGTAACTTCTGAGGAGATAATCACTTCAAGGCTGTATGTGACACCTGGTCTAATAATTTGTAAAGAAGATGCATCCACTTGGGCAGGACCAGCTACCATAATCTTGCATGTTATAGTCAAAATATTGTCAACGTTTTCAAAGAAAATTACATAGCAAATCATAGATACTTTTAACACATTGTTCATCATTGGAAACCAACTTACATCACAGTTTGATGAGTTTAGGCAATGAAATCCTCCTAGTCCAGTGCATGGTTCACTGAACGTGACATCAATTGGTATCCTTTGTCCATTTGTATGAGTCTGTTTACTAGTAATGGCAGCAGTTGGGGGTATTGTATCTATTCAGTGAAAACAAAATCATTAGGGTGAGCAGTTAGTATTATTGCCAGAGAATCACGCTTAAATGGGGTGAGAAGGAAAGAAATTGAGCTAATTCCATTTTTCTTCATTAATAAATGCTCACCGATGAACCATGAATAAAGTGATGAATTTCTTTCTCCTTTGTCTGTACTGGCATTGAGAAGAAAACTATGCTCATGATTTAGAGTTAAGTTGGTTAACACAATGCCATTATCCTGGCAAGGGTAAACTTTGCCATCAAGCTGTCGAGCAAAATACAGTCAACATCAACAAACTCATTTAACACTTCATTGCAAATAAAAGTACACATTTCATAACCATATCATTTTACTTTACATGGATCAAAAACCATATATGCTACTATTAAACCATGTCCATGCAAACCAGTCACTCCTAGATAAACATGAAAATGAGCAAGTGTTTCTCCTAGAAAGGAACTTAAAGAATGGTCAAGGGGAATCTCATACCTCACATGAAAATGAGCAAGTGTTTCTCTTACATGCATTGGAACCATCCAACCCCTGAACCAGATACTGAAAAACAGCATTGGGAGACCTAGACCGAAGTGGAGGAACACGGTTGAAATAAACCAGAAGTGTTGATTCAGCAGAGAGAAGCAGCACAGGCACCATCATGAATGCAACACAAGCACAAAGCTGAGGAGACTTGAGTGTAGCCATAGTACAAGGTGATGTTAGCATAACATTGAAAGACAAAATGATGAGAAGAAAAGGATAAAGAGGAGGAGTTGAGGGTGTAGGTGAGACAACATAATGCAGTTGGTGGCACATTTAATCATCCAACGTTCATCGCTGCTATAAATGGAAGAGACATCGGTAAAAGCAACAGACAACCACCTCAACTATTACTGTCAGCCTCATAACTGCTTTTCTCATAACGCCTGGCTTGTTATTCAAACTATAAGAACACATCTTCTCCCAAAATTTATGCCAGATTATAAAAAATGGATTTAATTGAAATAGACCAATTGTATGAAGTGTTTTTTCTCTTTGTCATCCAATCATAAATTGTTGCAGATTCCTATAAAATATTCCTAGGTCTCAAAGAATTTGAGATTTAAAGTTTTTACACATATATGAAATAATAATAAATATACATTTAATAAGTTAATTTTAACTACTTCATTTAATAATATACTTTTTGGTTATAGGTATAATATGTAATTTTTTTGTTTTACGAGAATAACATTTACGAAAAATATTAAGAGATTAGTAAGAATTTATATAATTAATTGATTTCTTTAATATATGTGAAGTTAGCTTCTTTTTTTCTTGTCAATAAGGACGGGAATAGTATAGCATATTTTTTTTATATATAATTTTACTAAAATAGTTTTATTCTCTCCCATAAATATACCTTTTAACATTGATGGAAAGCAAAGACAAAAAATTAAAGGATATGCCACGTTTTTGTTTTTTTTTTTCTTCTTTCTTTTTTAAACTAGTTTAATTTTGCTCGCTCTTTTTTAAAATTGGCAGATTTTATTTTATTTTACATATTTTATTTTATTCTTGAATTGAGTTTATTTTATTTTATTCCTCTTAGACCTTATTTTATTCTTAAAATAGGTTTATTTTATTTTATTCTTCTTAAACTTGTTCAAAAGTTATAAAAAGATTAAACGCCTTATGAAAGAGTCGTGCCAATATTAAACAATTTATAAAGAAGTCTTGTCAGGATTACACTACTTTTTCAGAAGTCATGTTTAGGGTTTAAATCCTAAAATCAACTTATGAAGAACTTGCCTAATCTTGGGAGAACTTCAAAAAGTTGTCTAATGTTGACATGACTTCTTTAAAAGTCGTTTAACTTTTGCACGACAAGTCGTGTTCATAAACTCCTTTATCTCTTTTCACATTAACATTGATTCTTCTTTACATTGGTTATGTGGATGCATTGATTCACTTTCACAATAGAGTCAAAACAAAGTCCAACATGCACTTTAATTTGTTCACATTTTAAATAAAAAGTTGGAGAGAACGACTGCAAATTTTTAGAGGTGTGGTTCGCAATAGTGTTAGGACTGCCAAAATGCATTAGTGGCCAAATTGTGTTGAACTGTTTCAATTTAAAGTCATCAACAACCATCTTAAAATGCATTGAAACTTAGTGCTCTAAGTACATATTCCAAGACTAGACGTCTACTCTTTAACTTCATATGGCCTTCTCTCTTGAACCTCTTTGTGTTCTAAGGAGTGTTGGTTGTTGCTATTTCACTAGGCAAAATGAAGAGTACAAGTAAGATTTATTGTAGGTTTAGATCACCCCTTAGGTAAGTGTGAAAGCCTTTGTTGTGCGTTTGACAATCCTTTGTTATTAGGGTAATTGGCACTTGATTTATCAAAACATTATAAGCATGTTATACGTAAAAAATATTTAATCTTTTAATACTAATTGTCCTTTTTTTTAGGTTGTCTATACCAATGACTTCTAACCAAAGACTTTCTTTTGACATGTCCCTCTTATGTCTACAAAACAAACATGTTACTAAGGCATTTTTGAAAGGTAACAAAAGATTACTTTGACTAAGGTGACATGTAATCTGGGTAATGAAGCATGTGAACATGGTTGATCCATGAGTAAAACATATGATGCATGTTGTTGGATTTGGAACCTACTCACCTTTAAAGATATTGACATCAATCGTCACCTGGTCACTGAATTAATGGAGAGGTGGAGAACGAAGACACATACCTTTCATCTTCAACTTGGCGAAACAATAGTGACCTTAGAGGATCTCGCACTATAATTGCGTCTTCCAATTGATGGAAAACCTATAATTAGATCACCATTGGTGACTTGGTGCTAGTCTGCGAATAATTGCTGAGTGTCATACCTCCTCAAAATGTTGTCAAAGGAAACATAATAAGATTGTCATGGCTCAACAACAACTTTCAGCAACTTCCTGATGAAGCAACGAATGATGTGATCACTTAATATACGTGAACACATTCTTTTACTCATTGGAAGTTTACTCATGCCAGACACATCAACCAACAGAGTCCATTTGATGTATTTATTATCATTGACTGATTTAAAGAACGCCTCAAATTATAGTTAGGGTTTACCTGTCTTGGCCAGATTTTACCGTGCATCAAATCACAGAATATACTTCAACCTAGACAACATTTGTGGTTGCAAGCTACTTCTTCAGTGTTGGGCTTGTGAACGCATAAAATTTTTGTTCCATCTTTTCAACCATTAAGAACATAAGAAAATAACGCTAGACTTGGTTTCTCACTTACTAAAAGGTATAATTTTTTATATGCAACGACTTCCCCCAAAATATCGTGTTTGGTAGCATTTTTAACTTTTCTTGTCTAACTAAAACATGTATTGCTTACAAAAGGCAATCACATCCACCATGGCAAAGTCAACACTGACCTACCAGTACAATGACTCTAATAAGGGTGTTGTTAGACAAGTTAGAGCCCAAACAAATTATTTTTGTCATCAAACTTACATCCAATATTGTCCTAAATTGTTCACTAATTCTAACCATATTTTTTCATTTCTTTTGGACTCCTTAAACTAGGAATGATGTCATTACCTTTATTATTGGTGAGGTTTATACTATTAGTCGTGCAGTAGTTCTATTTATATGTTTTGCCACAGTTGAATTTCATCAAGCTGATTGGGTTATACGATAATTTGGGTTTCACCAAACTATTTTGGTTGACTCGTTAAATTTATATTAGCTTCATAAAAAAGATATCAGGGACATAACAGAGCGTAATTGGCTCGTCCTCATGTGGCACTACATCACTTAGATCTTTTGCTGAGAAAGTGACATCAGGTGTTGGTGAGACCACCTGAGTTGTCAAAGAGAGCATTACCCGAGAATAACGTTTTCTACCTAATCGGTACTTTTGTAAGGGCGGGAAACCTAAGCTTGTTGAAAATTCTTTGATTCCTCAAGATTACTCTTCGAGCAATAGTAAACTTGGAGCATTGTTGCCATGTCGCACGCAAGGGGTCGTGCTTCTCCTAATGTTGTCACTTGGACAGATCCCCTTGACATCGCCATGTGTGTAGCGTATGGCACATAACGTCGCTCTTGGAAATTATTCATTCCTTCGTCTCGCTAGGGTTTGTTATCACTGTATTTATTTTGCAGTCGCCTTTCTTTTTCCTCTTACACTTCATTACTTCCTCGGCCACAATATACGTTGTAGCTCAGCGGCGTACCTCTGCCGTTGACGTTGCCTTCTCCCGTAAAAGTGACTCACTGAATGGAGTACTTCAAAGACCTTTTATAAAGGTGTCAACAAACATCTCCTCATTCGGGGGATAAATTTTCACAATTATATCACAAAAGCGATTGAGATAATCCCTTAGCGGCTCTGTCTCATGTTGCTGAATATCAAACAAATCGGCTAGCTTTCGCGGTTAACCTTATTTGTAGCAAACTATCGTAAAAATATATGTGAAAAGGTACTAAATGAATCAATAGTACCATTCGAAATCCCACCGAACCACTGTAAAGCGGTCCTGATGAAAGTTTTGACAAACATCTTGCAACAAACAACATCTGAACCTCCTGAGATCAACATTTAAGCCCTGAAAGCCTTCAACAAGTGACACTCATGATCACCTGATCTCAAGAATGGTACCATTTTTGGTACCATATAATGGGGTAGAAATTCTTCTGCCCTTATCGCTCATGTAAAAGGTTGTGGATCACTGAGTTCCTGGTTGAGCTGTGGCGTTCCAAGTGACTTTTGCAATTTAATTTCTCACAAATTGTCGTAATTCTTCATTCTACTTCTGCAACTCCTCATGAGATTTGAGGGTATGCTCCATTTGATGTCGTGTCTCGTCTGCTTCTTCTCTTAATTGCTCTTGTTCGATCTAAGCCTCCTCTCTTTGTCTTTCTCTGTCAGCCCTCAACTCTTTCGATTGCTTTCTGAATTCCTTATTGTTTTTTGTAAGTCATTCATGGTTTCGAGGATTTTTTGGAGAGTTGGCGAATCTCCATTCCCTTCGTTAGGGGTGGGTTGTCTATTGTTTCTCATTTTTCATTTGAATTTTCTGCTAGGGTTTCTCTCAAGGTTTTCTTCAGTGGGAGTAGGAAAATTTTACCTAGCCCCACAGTGCATGCCAATTTGTTCTGGCCAAAAAGTTTTTTTATCGCTCTCTAGGCTATCTCAAATAGAACTTTTCAGTCCCCCTTTTTCATGATAAACACCTTATATTTATTCTTTTGATTTTCTTAGAGAATAACATATTCTAGTACTGATATCATACTAAACCTTCTAATATTTTACCTACTTTCTTAGTATATTGCCAGAATATTTTGTCACTAATAACCCTTTTTCAGTCAACATTCATTTTTTTGTTTGATCCTTCTAACCAAAAACAACTAAAATAAGGCCTCTGGGCCTATTTCCAACGACTGATTCTTCCTGTACCTCCATACTGTCTTCCTGCACCTCCATACTTTAAAATATTCCCATTTTAACTATGAAGAAAAGACGAAGATACCCATTTCATGCACCTTTATTATTACGGGTTGTACAAACTGCAATTGATTTTTTTTCAATGAATTGCGGATTGTGTAACCCGCAATGCATTCGAAAATTAGAATGCATTGTAGGTTGTAAAACCCGTAACTTATTTCAATTTCAAAATAAGTTGCGGGTTGCACAATCCACAATGCATTTTAATTTTCGAATGCATTGCAGGTTACACAACCTGCAACATGGTGGTGCAGCAAGGTGGCATAGAGGATTTCTGGTTGAGTTTTGGGAGAGGGTTTTGGCTTGATGAGGTGGCTTGTAGTGAAGGTATATGGTGCAAGGACGTGCACGTTGGAGGTGCATAAGGAGCTACACGTTGGAGGTGGTGGAGATGCAGCTCTTGGAGGACATTGTTGGCACACGGTGGTTGACGCCGTGTATGCATAGAGTGAGGAGAAGCTTGGTGGCGCATAGTGGCTGCCTTTGAGGTGGTGGAGGTGCAGCTTGGTGGCGTATAGTGGCTGCCTTTAAGGTGGTGAAGGTGCAGCTTGGTGGCATATAGTGGGTGCCTTTGAGGTGGTGGAGATGTAGCTTGGTGGCGCATGGTGGCGCATGGTGGCACATGGTGGCTGTCTTGGAGGTGGTGAGAGATGGAGGTGCTGAGTTAATGAGGTGAAGGGTAAGATGGGATTTAAATTTTTTTTTAAAAGGGTAAGATGGAGGTGTAGGAAGACAGTATGGAGGTGCAGGAAGAATCAGTCATTTCCAACCAAAACCCGTTTAACGGGGTAGGCCCAAACTTATTCTCCTAATACGCCGAATTATATCAATTGATTAACGACGAATTCTTTCAGCACCCCAATACCTTCGTCCTGCACCTCCATAAATTTTTAAAATGTCAAAATTATCCCTGTTGAAATGATGTAAATGACCTTATGATATTTGAAATAGAAACTGAACGTTTTAACATTGTCATTTGTTAGTGTTACAGTATGAATACAGTGTAAAATCTCTCTGCAATTGTTCATAGACAGAGCGATTTTGAAAGTTTATAGGTGGATTAAACGGTGGAATAGCTTTTTGGATTTGTCGGAAATGTTGATCGACGACGAAGAACAATGGAGAGGTAAGATTTTTGGATTTCGGTATATTTTCGTCGATAGGTAGGTCATCCGGATGAATGTCATCCGGTTTAGAAAAAATTTAGGAGTTATAAACTGGATGGAAGGTCATCTAGTTTGTAAATTGTGAATCGGATGTGAAATGGGGAGGTGGCATCCGATGTACAATTTACAAATCGAATGCCCATCCATCCAATGTGTAAGTGTTGAGTTAATTTGTAAACCGGATGGACCCACCCCACTGGCCATCCAGTTTAAAGTTAACTTAATACTTACACATGTTATTTTTTTTTTTTTTTGAGATGGTGTTCTGAAATGTTGTGATGGTGTTCTCAAATGTTGTGTTACAGATATGGATAGTCTTTGCATATTTTCAGAGGAAGTAAATAAACTGTCTGATAGTGGTTTAGTGGTTCGAGAACAAGACCGCACTACTGATTTTACAATTGATGAACTGTTTAGGTCACGAGATGAGTTACTTCAATGGGTTCGGAAGGTTGCATTTGGTCTTGGCTTTGTTGTTGTCATATTTAGATCCGACAAAGCAACTGGAGCACAAGGGAGGAAGACATTTGTGTTGCTGGGATGTGAAAGAAGTGGAAAATATAGAAAGTATAGATCTGATTTAGAGGTGACTATAACCGGCACAAGGAAGTGTGACTGTCCATTCAGATTGCGTGGCAAACCAATAAAAGGTGGAGAAGGTTGGGTTTTGAAAGTTGTATGTGGATTTCATAATCATGATTTGGTTGAGACATTGGTTGGTCACTCTTATGCTGGTAGGTTACGACCCGATGAGTAAGCTTTAGTGGTGGACATGACAAATAGTTGAGTGAAACCAAAGAACATCTTGCATACCCTTAAAGAGAACAATGAAGACAATGTGACGACATTGAAACAGTTGTATAATACCAGATATAGATATAAGAGATCGATTAGAGGATCAAAAACTGAAATGCAGCAGTTGATGGTGTTGTTGGAGCGTGACAAGTATATTCATTGGCATAGGTTTGAGAAGTCCTCCTGAGTTGTAAGTGATATCTTTTGGACTCATCCTGATTCTTTGAAATTGTTAAATGCATTTAGCAATGTATTGTTGATGGATAGCACATACAAGACCAATAAGTATAGACTAATCAGATAAAACCATGAAACAATGAAATCGGCTCATATGGATGACTAAGTCTATGAGAATCATATGGAGCCCAGATGACATCAGATGCAGTAAGTCCATCTAACTGTCCTCTCACATCATTCAACCGAGATGGACGACGGCTAACCACATATCGAGAAGCCCTTGGAAGTACCTCGTTATAGCTCTGGTTAATATCCTGATTTCCCAAAGATGGGAAATGCTCATATATCCATGCCTGTCAACAATAAATAAAGTTACAAGCAATGAAGCTAAGGTTCTTAATTAACTAAGGCTTAACATTTACCTGTAAGAGGGTAATAAAAATCCCCAACTGTTTGGTTCCAGCCAGAGAAGCATCTCCTAGCTTCTCATAAATATGTGCTAAAGCACCT
>Ga0123340_1000634_pt1 | contig 25003 bp, 27 predicted proteins | sample SirMexnodulemix_FD_89961 | JGI IMG/M metagenome (GOLD analysis project Ga0123340, IMG submission 89961) | Root nodule microbial communities of legume samples collected from Mexico - Siratro Mexico nodule mix | ecosystem: Host-associated > Plants > Roots > Nodule | place: Mexico: Nepantla...
GTATATATATATATACATAAATATACATACATATATACATATATAAAAAAACAATGGAGGTGTAGGAAGAAGCCACCGGTGGCATATATAAAAAAAACAAAAGAATAAAAATGGTTGGCCGAATGAATGAGTCAAGATTAAAAAACTGATAGTGGTTGTAATGTAGAAAATGAAAGACAAATAATATAAATTCTAGGTTTAACACAAGGGTCTAGGTTATAAAAAAAAAATTAATTGTGAAATTGTTGTGCCTAAAGAGACTGCTCCAAATGCTAAAAAACACAACTTGTTGGGAGTTGTGTATATAAAAAACACCTTATGTAAGTAGGTGGTAAAGAAATAGAAAAGGTCCTGAAGCAAAAATGGGCCCAAATTGCAAAATAAAAGAATCACAGAAATTGCCATGGATTTTCAATAATGATAAAAAAGAAACAAAGGTGTCTACATGCACCAAAATTTAAAACGTGGAAAGGAAAGGGGTCCCTCAGAATTCCAACTACACTATGACCCTATTTGCACTTAAAGTTGGTAAATAAGAAAGGAGAAATGATACTTTGGTACTGTGAGGTATCATAAGTCTCATTTGACATTCCTTATGTGACAAAAAATATATTATTTTATTATGTTGTGGGATCATAGTTCCTCAACTTTTGGTGTTTTTTCTATCCTCTCTTGGTCTCGCTTCGTCTTCTTGTTGACCTTTCTTGGTGTTTCTTTAATCCTTTAACCTCTCTTGATTTATTACCTCTTCCTATATCTAAAGAAGTAACGTGCAGTAACGAAATTGTTAGAGCCAAATTAAGAAAATATCTACATATTAAGATCTGTTCTAGCCGCTGAGGCTTTTTATCACTCTTAGTTAGCCCAAAAATAAGTCTTCCGATTTATTGAAACCATCTTATTTTATAAAATTATTATTTATCTAAACAACTGCATTCAAGTACTAAATATTAATTGATTATAACTTAAAAGATGAGTAGCCCAACTAAATATTTAAATGTTAGTTATTTAATTTGACCTCCATGTTGTGGTTCATAATATAAATATTGAGTTAGTTTTAATAATCTTAACAAATTATTATTATTATTATTATTATTGTTATTGTTGTTGTTGTTTCACTAGTGAAGTTATTGGGTCAACATTTCTTATAAAATAGGGTTGATGTTTAAATAAATGATTAATAGTCCCATACCACTTGGCCCATCTTTGGATAAAAGGATTATACTTCGCATCTCCCTTTTTACTAAGCACATCCCTAGACCTAGGACGGATCACAATAGGCAAAGAGGCATTATTGGACCCTTAACGTTTCTCGTAATGACTATTGAAGTTGTTTCAAATGTAACGTTTATAGACACGCCTATACACGTGACTCAAGTATATTGGTTTTCATTTTAAGTTGCAAAAATTGGAGATCAAAATTTATCAGTGTAAAATCTTCATAAACGAGTTGAATATAAATGAAATAGATGTATCAGGAACATACCTATAATACAATTGTTACTCTGAGCTATAACTTTGTGTTGAGATGCTTTCGTAACATATCTCGATGTCCCAAAGTGGTACGTTTTTGTAGACTGAGTTAGGCCATGCCTTGAAGATCCAAGTAGGTATGCCTTTGTAATTAACATGCCTTTTGGTCATGTTTTTGCAATCTGAATTAACATGCCTTTCGGTAGTCATTTGAGTGACGTGCCTATCGGCAATTATCTTAGCGATACACCATTCGACATTCATTTTAGAGACGTACAATTCGGTGAGCCATTTAGTTTAGCGACAGACCATTCAGTGGCAGCTTTAGGGGCGCATCATTCGGTGGCAGCTTTTGGGACACACCATCCGTTTAGTTTAGGAACACACCATTCGGTGGCCACTTTAGGGACACACTATTTGGTGACCCGATTAGTTTAAGGACACACCATTCGATGATCCGTTTAATTTAGGGATGCACCATTCGAAGTCTACTATAGGGACGCACCATTCGATGACTCATTTAGTTTATGAACGCACCATTCAGTGACTGCTTTAGAAACGCACCATTTGGTGGTCCGTTTAGTTTAGGGACGCACCATTCGGTTGCCACTTTTAAGACACACCTTTGGGTAGCCACTTTAGAGATGCATCATTCGATGACCCATTTAATTTAGGAACGCACCATTTGGTGGCTACTTTAGGGACGCACCATTCGGTGGCCGCTTTAGGAACGCAATATTCGATAACCCGTTTAGTTTAGGGACGCACCATTCGGTGATCACTTTAGGGACGCACCATTCGGTGACCCATTTAGTTTAGGGATGCACCATTCGGTAGCCTGATTAGTTTAGGACACACCATTCGATGGCCACAGGATGCACCTTATCATGCAATTTTCTCACAATATCAGCCCTTGATGCCCCTTGTTTATGGATAAAATCTTGTGGATTGGATAAAGGTAATAAATCTCTAGGTGTGAGAGGGTTAAATCCATATACAACCTCAAAAGGTAAAAGTAGAGTAGTTTTGTGAACTACCCTATTGTAAGCAAACTCAATATGGGGTAGGTACTCATCCCAAGATTTGTGGTTTCCCTTCAAGATAGCCCGAAGCATAGTTGAGATAGATCTATCGACAACTTCAGTTTGTCCACCCGTTTGAGGATGACTTAAAGTAGAAAAATTAAGTTTAGTTCCTAGCCTTCCCCAAAGTGTCCTCTTGAAATGACTAATGAACTTTGGATCCCTATATGAAACTATAGTTTTGGGCAACCCATGAGTTTAACTACATCACTTAGAAAGAGTTTGGAGATGTTGCTTGCATCATCTATCTTATGGCAGGGAATAAAATAAGCCATTTTACTAAACTGGTCCACTACCACAAATATAAAATCAAAGCCCCTTTGGGTTATAGGCAATCCAAGGACAATGTCCATACTAATATCCTCCTAAGGTGCACAAGCAACTGGTAATGGTGTATGCAATCCATGAGGCATAACCCCAAAATGCTTCGTGAGACCTCCATCATGTGTTTCTTTTACAAGGAGCTTTCTATATGAACCAAGGGGTATACAAAGTTTTCCTTCTTTAAAAAGATACCTATAAGTTTTCACTGAAATAAGCAATAGGATGCCCACTCTGTAATAACACAACACTTATGCCCACTCCTTATGCATCACACTCTAGCTTAAAAGGTTTGGAAAAATTAGGAAGAGCTAAAATGGGTACATTAGTGAGCAAGAACTTTATTCTTTGGATGGCTTTTATTTTGGTGGGGTCAACATGAACCCCATTTTTATTCACGATGAATCCTAAGAAAACAACATTATCCACACAAAATGTACATTTATGTATATTTGCAAAAAGGTTATTTTTCCTAAGAACTAACAAAACTTCCCTCAAATGATGTAAATGTAACTCTACACAAGATTATCATCAAAGTAAACTACACAAATTTACCTATAAAATTCATAAGAACATGATTCATAAGCCTCACGTGTACTAGGTGCATTAGTGAGCCCTAAAGGCATCACCAACCATTCATATAATCCAAACATGGTCTAGAAAGCAGTTTTCCACTCATCACCTTCTTTGGTATGTATTTGGTGATATCCACTTTTCAAGTTAATTTTGGGAAACACAATGGACCCATATAATTCATCAAGCATATCATCAAGTCTAGGAATCGAGTGTATGTACTTAATGGTTATGTTGTTAACTATGCGGCAGTCAAAACACATTCTATATTTCCGTCCTTTTTGGACACAAAAAAAATTGGCACGACACCCGGGCTGAGGCTCTGTTACACCCAACATTTATCTAATAATTCTTGAACCTGAGATTCTATCTCCTTAGTCTCTTTTGGATTTGTTTTGTATGTCGGTATGTTGGGTAGACTATCACCTAGAACAAAATCTATTTGATGCTCTATTCCCCTAAAAGGTGGCAATCCCGTAGGACCATCACTAGGAAAAACATCATCAAATTCTTTTAAAAGTTTTTCAATTTAAGGAGGCAAAACATTGGATACAAATTTATCAGATGGTGTATACGTGAGTGTTCCTTTACATAACAAGAGGTACGAGGTTGCTCAGTGAGGAGAAAATGTTTTATATAATTTTTAGATATGATATTCTCCTTTTGAGTAACCTCGTGGGAAGAAACACCAAGCTCCCACACCTCATATTTATCTTTAAGGTCTAGGTTTTGGATTTTTTGACTTTTTTTTTCACTATCTACTTTTTTTTTTCATTTGGACTTGATCCTCCAACACCTGTGAAGGAGTTAAAGGATGAAGTACAAACTTCTTATGCTTATGAGTGAAGGTAATTTCGTTGGTGTGGCCATCATGGATAGTTTTATTGTCAAATTTTCATGGCCTTCCCAATAAAACATGGCAAGCCTCTATAGGTACTGCATTACATAAAACATTATCAATATAGTTACCTATCGAGAGCTTAACCTTCACTTGTTCTTTAGCATTTATATCCCCTCGTCATTAATCCAATGCAATTTGTAAGGTTTAGGATGGGGAATCATTTCCAAATTCAATTTCTCAACCAACCTAGACTGCTGCAGTTGCAGCATGACCCATTGTCAACAATAAGAGAACATACATTTTCAGAAATTTTACACCTAGTGCGAAAAATATTCTCTCTATGTGACTCGGGGTGTGGGCTAGGTTGATTGTTGAGGGTTCTCCTAATCATCAACAATTCTCCCTCATGAGCATAGGCAACCTCACTATCATCAGACTCAAACTCTTCACTAGTGTTTTTCTCAATCACTTCCTCCTCACTATTGTACACATCTTGGGCTTTCATTAAGATAGTTCACATGGAAGGACATTGAGATTTAACATGACCCTGACCCAAGCATTTGAAGCATCTAATGTCACTAGTGCGATTTGATGTTGCATGCTCCTTCTTTTTCTTAGAATTTTCTTGATCTGTGGCTTTATAAGTGTTTTCTTTTGATTTTTCTTTCTCAATCTTTCCCTCCCTCTTAAGATCTTTCTTGGGATATGAGCTAGGATATGAGCTAGGGAAGAAGTTCTACCTATCTCTTATCTCAAGGCTTAATCCACTCATAAATCTAGCCACAGTCATAGTCTCATCTTCCCTAATCCCAATCCTCATCATATATAGCTCCATATTTTTCCTATAGTCCTATATGCTTGTGCAGTTTGTCCATTAGTTTCCGATGGTAATATGGTGGAATATGTCTCTGTCTAAGAGCACTCTTGAAATGATTCCAATATTCTATGACTGGATCATTGCGTAAGCGTCTATCTCTTACTATGGCTGACCACCAATGCATAATGTCAACACCTAATTTCGTCCGGATAAATAAAATTTATTTTCAAAAATAAAAAATATTTCTAATTAATTTTGTTAAGAAAATTCAAAAAATAGACATTTAATAGTTTTTGAATTTTGTTGTCTTATCTTATTTTCAAAAATAATTTGAAATAATAACATAATTTATTTTTTTACAATTGTAATAAAAAAAAATGAGTCAAAGTTTCATTTTCTTCAAAAATAAAAGTGGGTCCTAGCTTTTTATCCAATTTCATGTCAAACAATAAGAGGAGAAGGTTTTTTTTAAAAAAAAATTGGCATTTGTTGGGGTTGCTTACACACAATGTGGCTAGACACAAAATAAATGGTAACTTTGACCCTGTTCAAACACTGCTCTAGCCCTGACAGCACAACATTTTCGTCAACTCCCTTTTGGTATTATGAACATCATGCATTTCAAAGTTACATAGGGTTTGCTTGCTTTTCTTTTGGAAAAAAAAGGAGGGAAATCACTCATAGGAGGTCATTCGCTTCTTTGGAGAAGAGGCTATATGAGAGGGTAGAGAGCGAAAAAAGGGCGATAAAAAAAAAGTGGGCCGGAGCATACGGTGAAGGGGAGAAAAGAAGAAATTTTTCTAAATAAAAAGGTAAGACATCTTCATCATGATGTTAGTTACAGTTCATGTAATACATGTAGTTCATGGAAGAATAATTTTGGTTGACTTTATGCGTGAATCTTGTTTAGTTTTTCTCCTTTGGTTTCATTCATTTTTTCTCCAATTGGTATTATATATTACGCAACTTCCTTATGCATCAATGAACTTATGCATCACTGCACCTACACAAAAACGAAAAATATCTTCACTGCATCACGAGCCATACACCTTCACTATGTCACCATGCAACCCCACTAAGCCACCGTGAGCCTCCCTCATGCCTCCATTCTCCTCCCCCACAACAACCCATACCCTCCACAAAACCAAAATCTCTTCACTGCCTCACGAACCATGCACTTTCACTATGTCACCATGCAACCCCACTAAGCCACCGTGAGTCTCCCTCATGCCTCCATTCTCCTCCCCCACAACAACCCATATCCTTCACAATACCAAAATATCTCCATTGCCCCCATGAACCATGCACCTCCATCGTGCTACTATGCCTAACCAAGCCACAAAGATCTCATGCATCTCCACAGTGCCACCATGCCTATCTAAGCCACCGAAACCCCACTGCACCTTCACTAGCCACGCCTAGCCATACACCCCCACAACATCTCAACCAAAACCAAACTCACCACCAAACCGTTAACCAGTTCCAACCCATTCTCTCCTCCGAACCTCACAGCCGAGCACCGTCCCCTTCCTCTCGCCACAAGCATGGCTTTTGCGTTTTCTTCCCACACCACCAAAAACACTCACCTCACTTCACATACAAAAACCACTTTTCTCATTTACACAAAACCCACAGAGGGACTCACACTTCACCCCGCGAGCTACGCACCCTTCATACACCTTCACAAGCCATATCACCACACCTCAAACCCTCTCATTCTCACCAAATCTTTTATCCCCCCAACAAAATTATATCTCTAAACACTTCTCACACGCCTCCAAAATAGCCCTAAAATGCACCTCCGTTCACCTCCGAAACAGCCCCAAGTTGCACCTCCGTTCACCTCTAAAACAGTCCCAAACTGCACCTTCGTTCACCTTCAAAACAACCTCAAAATACACCTCTAAAACAGCCCCAAACTGCACCTCCATTCACCTCCAAAATAACTCCAAAATTACACCTCTGCCGCACCTCCATAACCACTCGGTTCTCCTCCAAAGCAGCCCCATCTCTCCATCATCACCAACCAAACCAGTAACCACACAACTACCATTGTTTCCTCCAAAACCAATCCAATCTTCAGCCGCCGTAGGTGTCCTCCATGAGCGCCTCTGCCACCATCTCCATTTGTGCCGCTCCTCAACTCAAACGCAGGCCACACCCAATCTCTCTTTTCTTCTGCTATGTAGAGATCATAGATTAAAAGTGAAGTTGTGTCGTTGCTTCCCTTGGTTCTCGCAACCCCAATATGAATTAAGGTAAGGATGGTGTGTGATAAAATGGGCTTGGCCCATTCTCATATGCACATGTAATAAAATTCAATTAAATTGAATGACAGGAGTGAGAGAGGCGTGAGAAAAAGGTGAAATAAAAAAAGGTGAATGAATATTGTTTTGCGTGATGGGTTTATAATTCAATTATTTTTTTTGTTTACTTTTTCTTTGAATTTGGTTTTGAATACGTGCAGCATTAAAACTTTGCCACTTTCTTTTTATTCTTTCTTTGGTACCTAATGCACATGGGATATGATTTCTTTTATTTTCTTCGGCCCTAAGCGCATATAGCCCAATCATTTGATTTCTGTGGCACCAAATTAATGGACGAAGGAGTGGAATGTTAAGTTAAATCTTTGACTCAATTATTTTTTTGGTACATTTTGAATTGGCAAATTTAATAAATCGGTATAAGATTTTCTTTTTTTCTATTCAATCTTAAGTTAGATATGTTTTATCACTTAAGTTAGAAAAAATAATAATGTATAATTTTGATTAAAATTTATAAATGATTGCACGCGTCATGCAGATTTTAATTCCAAAAAGTCCTATTATTTCCTTCAGATATTCAAATGACCGCTCATGTCAAACAATATCTTATACAAATTTTTCTTTTAAAATATACAAAAAATAATATCAAAATTGCCAAAAATATTAAAAATATCAAAATTTCTCAAAACTAAAAAAATAGAAAATTTTCAAAATTAAATAAAAATATCAAACATCCAAACAAACAATTTTCAAGAAAGAACTACGTAATCCTGATTTTCCATCTCCGATGAAAATACGTAAGAGCAAGGTCAAACCCTTGTCGGGCTCCAAAAATAAAATATTTTCTTTGTTTGTAATAGTACTTTCGTTTCTTTTTATGCGAAAAATAAACATTTTTTAAAACACACTCGTTTTACTTGTTTAATTAAAGGTATTGTCTTAGGACGAGCGTTGTGAGGGTATTAATACCTTCCTTACACATAACCGACTCCTGGACCTAAATCTGATTTTTGCAAACTAGTTTTATCCTCGTTTATTTGCTTTTTCCATAGATTTCTATAAAAACTATGGTGGTGACTCTTCTGTTTTGAAAACTTATTAATTTTTCATATCGCCGTCCCCATCACTATTCCGGTTGTGACACATAGCATGACCTTGGAAGCTAAGGGTAGCCAAAGGAACTTTCCTTTCCTCACTCACATGATAATAATCAAATAATTGTTCTACGTTCATTTCCCAATCTAAGAATATTTCTACATCGTTTTTCCCATGAAAATGAGGCAAGTCTACCTTAACTTCTTTAGCTTTTCTTTCTTTTTTGTGGTGGCCATGAGGTTTAGGTTGGTAACAATATCCCACTTTCAAGCTGTCTCTCTCTTGTTTTTCCTCTTCCTCTTCAGAAGTTTCTTCTATTTTCATTTCTTTTATGATCCTTCTTCCTTAAGGTCTTTAATTCCTCCTCCACAATGGCAAATTGTACCTCAGTGATAAAAAGCAAGAGCTGAAGTTTAACCAACCTCAAGCACCTGCACAAATAGACAATCCGAAGGAGTTTTGCAAATTTCAAGTGGACCAATCACCAGGTCAAGGGCCCAAAAAATGAAAGAGGCATTGATTGGGCTGGTTCAAGACATTTTGACTGTGCAAACAAAGTTTAAGATTGAATTTAAGCCTGATCACATTCTTAATTGGATATGTTCCGATGAAAGAATTAAATGAAGGAGATTTGGGCCAAAAACAAGTCAATTGAAGTGAAGGGCCCATAGATAATCCATCACCAGATTTAATTTAAGTCTAAATAGGTTATTTTGGGCTAAGATTAATTTTTGAAGAGTCAGCCATTAGTTTGTACGAATTTAAATTATGTTTCTTGTAATTTTTTTAAATTTCCATAAAGCTTAGAGTAGTCATGCTTAGTAAATTGTGTTCTTTTCGTATTCCTATCTGATATAATTAATTAGTCATCTGAGGGTGTGTGAAAATGCTGTTGTTGCATTAAATTTGGAGGCTTGGGTTAATGAGGAGTCAGGTAAGCTTTTAGAAGATAACAAAAGTCTATTTAAGTCAGAAAACACATGTAAACACCAAGTTGAATTTGAAATACAAATTTTATGCTTAAAATTTCATAAGTGAGAGTTTCTCTCTTGAGTTCTTCATTGGACTGGTCAACCTTGTGACGTTTCTTCATACTTTAGGGTCTTTGTTGTGTGCTACAATGCAGGAGTTTTGAGTAGATCATCCTAAATTTGAATACTTAGGGATCGTGGGGGCATTCAAATACTCTTTGTTGTAGGTTCTGGGGTTTATTCAAATATTATTCTGAGTTTGTGGAGAATATTTCTGTATTTGAAAAGTAAGTTCATTATTCTTAAAGTATTGCATCATTCTACTTGATGATTGCCTGGAGTGTGTTGTAAGACCTCTTAAAAACTTATAGAGAGGACTAAGAGAGGAAAAAGGTAAGAGTTTTCTGAATTTTAATACAAAAAAAAGCCAAAAATAGAAAGCAAAACACGAGTGTAGAGTGTCATCACTGAGTGTAAACACGTGAGGAATTGTGAGAAATTTTTATTTTTTTTTAACATTTCAATTTCAGGTTCTGCAAAATGACAAATAGAGAGGGAAATTCTGGAGACTCGTCAAACATTGATTTTACTCTTAAAGCAATGCAGCAATAATTTAAGAACTCTACCATCAAATATATACTAAATCAATATGCTAATAAAAAATTTGGGTCAAAAATAAATTTATAACTATTTTTAATGAATTTTTCAAAATTGCTAACCTCTTGTAAAGAGAAGAGGCAAGGGGTGTTGAACCAAGCATTCAACTTGCGCACACCAAACGAACATGGAAGAAGCCAAAAATAGAGCCAAACGAACCCTAGCAAAACCAGTGAACAATAAAGATGCAAATGAAAACCAGTGAGAAGAGAAAGTGACATCGTGCAAAATACAAATGAAGACTAGTGAGAATAAAAGTGGCACCACTCGAAGGTTGAGAGGATATGGCAGCGAGGGTGAGGAGGAGGCAACGAGGGTGAGAAGAAGGTGAAGGAGAAGAAAATGTATGTAAGGAAGAAGTGATACCCAAGAGTTAATATCTCTCTTAAAATCCCTAATTTTAACTCGAGGGATATACTACGTCAGTTGGGAGCTCCCAACTGACGTAGTATCTGACAAAATTTTACCAAATTTTCTTCAAAATTCACTCGCACACCAAGAGGAGGATATTACGTCAGTTGAAAAGTCTCAACCGACATAATATGGGCTACATAGTACGTCAGTTGACACCTCCCAACCGACGTAGTATCTTCAATTTCATTACAAAGTTTTCAAATTTTTTATTTTTTATTTTTCAATCTTTTTTACGTCGGTTATGAGTGGCAACCGACATAGAATATGGTGCATTATGTCAGGTTTGACTTAACTGACGTAATATCTCCTCAAATTTTTACAAAAAGCTACCTTATTTTTGTTTACATTGGGTCCATTTTAATTGACGTATTATCCTGACGTAGAATACATTTTTTGTACTAGTGAATTCATTTAGCCTTTTCCATATGTAATCAAATAAAAGAAGGGTAAGAAAAATATTGTTGTTGATGCCTTATCAAGAAGGTATGCTCTACTTACTTCTCTTGATGCAAAGTTAATTGGCTTTGAATATGTAAAGGAATTGTATAAACATAACTCTAACTTTGCACAAATATTTGATGCATGTGAAGAGGGGGCATTCAAGATTTTTCATAGAGTTGACGGTCACTTATCCAAAGAAAACAAATTATGTGTACCGCAATCTTCTATGCAAGAGTTGCTTGTGAGGGAGGCCCATGGGGGAGGATTAATGGGACATTACGGGGTGAAAATAATTTTAGACATTATGCATGAACATTTCTTTTAGCCTAAGATGAAGCATGACGTTGAGAAAATTTGTAATAGATGCATTGTCTATAAGAAAGCTAAATCAAAAGTTTTGCCACATGGATTGTATACACCCTTACTAGTACCTAATGAACCTTTGGTAGAAATATCTATGGATTTTGTTTTGGGGTTGCCTAGGTCAACAAGGGGAAAAGATTCAATTTTTGTGGTAGTGGATAGGTTTTAAAAAACGCCACATTTTATTCCTTGTCACAAAATTGATGATGTTATTCATGTTGCAGAATTGTTTTTCAAAGATATTGTGAGACTTCATGGAGTGCCAAGAAGTATTGTATATGATAGGGATACAAGATTTCTTAGTCATTTTTGGAAGGTTTTGTGGGACAAACTTGGAACAAAGTTATTGTTTTCTACTTCACATCACCCACAAACTGATGGTCAGACTGAAGTTGTCAATAGAACATTATCTCAGTTGCTTAGGAACATTGTTCAAAAGAATTTGAAAAATTGAGAGGATTGTTTTGTCGTATGTTGAATTTGCTTATAATAAATGACAATGCTTACAAAATTGACCTCCTAGGTAAGTATAGTGTTAGTGATACTTTTAATATTGCTGATTTATCTCCTTATGATGCAGGTGAAGATTCGAGGTCGAATCCTTTTGAGGGGAGAGGGGATGATAAGAACCAAGAGCTGAAGTTTAACCAACCTCAAGCACTTGCACAAATACACAATCCAAAGGATGTTTTGCAAATTCCAAGTCGACCACCAATCACCTAGTCAAGGGCCCGAAAACTGAAAGAGGCATTGACTAGGCTGGTTCAAGACATTTTGACTATGCAAATAAAGTCTAAGATTGAATTTAATCCTGATCATATTCTTAATTTGATATGGTCGATGAAGGAATTAAATGAAGGAGATTTGGGCTAAAAACAAGTTAATTGAAGTGAAGGGCCCATAGATAATCCATCACCAGATTTAATTTAAGTCTAAATAGGTTATTTTGGGCTAAGATTAATTTGTGAAGAGTCAGCCATTAGTTTGTACAAATTTAAATTATGTTTCTTGTAATTTGTTTAAATTTCCATATGGCTTAGAGTAGTCATGCTTAGTAAGTTGTGTTTTTTTCGTATTCCCATTTGATGTAATTAATTAGTCATTTGAGGGTGTGCCAAAATGTTGTTGTTGCATTAAATTTGGAGGCTTTTAGGCTAATGAGGAGTTAGATAAGCTTTTAGAAGTTAACAAAAGTCTATTTAAGTCAAAACACATGTAAACACCAAGTTGAATTTCAAATACGAATTTTATTCTGAAAATTTCAGAAGTGAGAGTTTCTCTCTTGAGTTCTTCATGGGACTTGTAAAATTATCAAGGACTGGTCAACCTTGTGGCATTTCTTCATACTTTAGGGTCCTTCCTGTGTTCTACAATGTAGGGGTTCTGAGTAGATTATCCTAAATTTGAATACTTGGGGATCTTAGGGCATTCAAATACTTTTGTTGTGGGTTCTGGGGTTTATTCCTAATCGGGTTCACATAACTCAGTGTTAATTTTCAAAAACCGATTTTCATTTAAATTTTTCCTCAAATCTGAAGCATGTTCACTGGACTAATTGCCACTGTGGTGAAGAGAATGTTTAGACATCTTGAGTTTTGTGAAGTAGTTTCTGACTTTAAGACAAAACAAGTTTAGCACACCAAGGGGTCTCCCAAAAAAATGAGCTACATCACTAGGACAACTTAAGTACTAAGACTTTCCTTGTTAGAGCCTGACCCCGATGCACTCCACGGGTCTTTGTTACAGTGAATTCACTAAGTCACAAACGAAGGTGACTCACACTAATTAAGCAAAAATTAAATCTAGTCGTGTTGGAATTCTCAAAGTAAAAACAAAATTTGTAAAGAAATTTAAATGACAAAGCTTAAAAAAATTTAAACTAGGTGAATTCGTAAAGGTGAAACTCTTTGGCATCAAGGACCACTGAGACACATTCACCATCTAATGTGCATGATTAATCCACTAATAAAATTGTAATTACAACTTACAACTCAAAGAAATACAATCAAATAATTTGCTGAAAATTAAATTCCTATACTATGGTTCCCAAGTGTTTGTTAAAACTTCTCACAAGTGTTTCACTCAAACTTTTGTCACATTTGTCACTCTATTTCCAACAACATGTTTCGCAACATGTTTCGCCCTCTTTTGTGGACTCTTCTCCAAATTTAATCTCAAATCAACTCTTGATGCATTGGTTACCAACTCAATCCAAGTTTCCTCATCAATGTTCTAGTTCACCAAGAGGCCACCAAATATAAAGCAATAAAGCACAATTTGAAAGGGCTCAACTCAAATGGATTTATTTAATGACAAACTCAGAATTGAAATGAAATGACAAGCAAGAAATTAAGGCACGAAATGGAGGTACAACACAAAAAAGAATTAACTAAGAATGGCTCATCATTAGATTTAAAAACAGAAAACAAAACTAGAATTATTTAGTTCTGGCAGTGGCATATGTTTGATTTATTGCAACGAAAATACAGCTTGTTTGCTCACGAAATTTTTATCTACGATTTTCAACACCGTAAAGAAGTTCCACACAAAATTGTAGATCAAACGGAAAACTGAAACGTTCCAAATAAATTCAGAACAGAAGCGTTTTTATGTAACTGAAACTATTCAGCTTCTGTGCGCTATGCTTCAGGCAGCGCCGAGTGAAAACTCTATTTCAATCACACCACATCGAATTAGGTCAGCAAATTTTAACCACACACTCTCAACATGTTAAGCTAATGCCACACAAAATTTTAGTACAATAAGGTCACTGAATTAAATGCAGTAAATCAATTACGGAGGCCAAAATTCACTTCCATCAGAAATTTTCCAGTAACTAGCATTCAGCTTTTCAACATTTATAATTTTTTTTCTACTTTGAATCTTAATGTGCCTTTTTAACAGAATTTCATATACATATTAATACGGTCATACACAAATTTTCACATCAAAATATGCAGTAATTTGTCTCCAATAAAATTTCCAAGATCCAGTAATCTTTTTGTCAAACATTCTGTGCAATGAAGGGAACCTAAGGAATTCAAACAATTACAACAAAACAAGAAGACATATAGACTCTTAAAAACTCACTAATGATCTAATAGCAAGTATTGAACTCTAAGAATGAAAATGAAAAAGCACACAAAGGCACACTTATCTTCGACTTTTTATCAAACACTTAATGTTCAACAGTTTTCTTTCACACAATTGATCAAACACCTAAACTACAAGCACAAACCTATGGAATTGATGACATTATGGAAATGCACATGACTTTAACAACATGTATATGGATTATAAAAAAAAATCTAATCAACAAAACAATACAATGAACTGAACAAAAATTGAATCAAGACCCAAAAACCGTAAAAGCTTGTGGCTCACTCATTAGAACACCTAAACACAAGATTTTTTTATGGTTCAAGTAGATTGAAGGTGTTTGAATTGCTTAAACACAAACAACCACAAATAATTGGTACAATACAGCAAGAGATGTAAAAAATAGTAAAGAATCAACACGAAAATGCAGAGAAATCGTGAAGCATTCAAGAACTTATCTCTTGAAGACCAAAGCTCTAGATACCAAATGATAGAGGAGCCTTCATGATGCTTTGCTTCTTTGATCTCCACTTGAAGATGTAGAATGATTTAGAGTTTTGCACCGAATGAATGTAGGTAAGAATACTCCTTGAACAAGCGGAAGCAATTGTATGATGATAAATTTCCGTGAAGAAGTGGAATAGGCAACGGAGAAGAAGAAGAACTTGCGGTGGAATTCCAATGGTTGGAAGATGAAACGTGTGAGGAAGATGAACCACACGTGATATGAAGAGAAGTAGTGTTTGAGGCGGAAGTCCAATGGACCAGTGAAATAGATGATGAAGGATTTCTTGGTAGAGATTGGGCCAACTACCAAGAGGTTCTTTAAGGTTTATTTAGAGAAGAAAACTCAAAGGAGAGCTTGAACAATATGCTAAAATTTAACAGCATTTCATCACTTCAATCAAGCTTATTTTTATATGTAGTGAGCACTTCTATTTAAGGCCAAAGTGTCTCAAAAACTCTCAAATGAGAACATAACAAGTGGCGACCTGTGAATGGATAGGATCCTCTCTTGGGAGAGTGCCATGTGGCAATCCTCTCAAAGAAACGCTCTTTACAAGCTAAAGTTCCTAGAGTTCATATTTTACAACAAATTTATCAAAACTAATTTTTATAAATTTTACAATTTATCATAAAGGCTTAAAGTTGTTAGCATTTTGATGTGCACTTGTGCTTCTGACTCCTCTTGATTTTCTATGTATCTCGTCATAGATCTTGTAATTGGGCCTTGGTTGGGCCTTCTTCCATCATCAGGGACGCATCATTCGGTGATCGCTTTAGGGACGCATCATTCGGTGGCCGCTTGGCGTCCCGTTTAGGAACGCATCATTGGGTGACCCGTTTAGGGATGCGCCATTCGGTGATCTGTTTTAGTAACACACCTTTCAGCCATATTTCGTAGGCGAAAATTTCATCAAACTTAAATATTAAAGTGCATAAATATATTGTAACCTTCTCTCTTTGATGTTTCCTCTCGACTTGCAATTTCTTAATTTGCTTCTCGATTTCTTCGTTGCTACGCTGCAATTCCTGTATGGTATTGATGATTTGCTATAGGGTTGGGGTGTCACCATCAGCATCATCAAGCGTTGGTTGGCTGTGGTTTCTCGGTTTTACTCTCAGGGTAGTGTTTATGGTTAGTGCTTCACAAAAATATTGTGGGAGTAAGAATAGTTTATTTGCCTCACGTGGGCACCAATTTATTCTAGCCATTGAGACTTTTGATCACTCTTGACAAACCCAAAAGGAAGTCTTCTCATTTACTGAGAACCATCTTGCTTTATAAAGTTATTATTTTTCTAAACAACTTTATTCAAGTACTAAATATTAACTAATTATAACTTAACATATGAGTAACCCAACTGAATATTCAAATGTTAGTTATTTAATTTAAACTCTATGTTATTGTTCATAATATAAATCTGGAGTTGGTTTTAATAATCTTACTAAACAAACCCGCAGACAGGTCAAGATCAAACAAGAGATTGAAAATAAAGTAATAAGATATATTATAGCTGCCAATAAAAGGGAGAAAAGAAGTGCTCTGCCAACCTAAAGATTGGATTTAGTTGCATATAAGGAAAGATAGATTTCCTAACTAAAGGAAATCCGAGCTTAAGGAAAAATGAGATGTACCTTTTAAAATTCTTAAAAGAATAGATGATAATTCTTAATGGTCACATCTTGTTGGTGATAATAATATACGTTATAACTTTAATATTTGTGATTTATCTCCTTGTAATATAAGTTTTTGTTAGAAATTTTCATTATGATAACAAATATATCAATCTTTCGTCTAGTAAATAATAAATATATTGTTTTATCTCAAGAAAGTTGTGTAATATATAACAATATTTACAGTTATAACAAAATTTACACTAAATAATAATTTCTTAATTTAAGTATTTGTGTAAGAAAATAAATTATGTAAAAACAAATTAAATATTTTTATAAATTTTTATAAAATCTCGAATGATAGAAAAAAGTTAAAGATCGATTATTTGAATATTATTAAACTTAAACTTTATCATACCTTATGTATAAAAAAAATATTTGTTTTCTAACTAATAACAATGTTATGTTATAATAATACTCAAACCTTAATTCTGACCTAAGTTTTCCTTTTAACTAAATACATAAATTAATTTTATTTATAAAAATTTACTAATAGTTTTTTTCTACTTTTTTCTTTTCTGTAAGTAATTTATAGATAACTTAATTTAAACAAAGGCACACAACTATTTTTTTTAATCCATACATTTAAAAGAGAGCATTTTTAATCCTCAACTAGGGCACAAAATTCATCACTTCATAGATTTTAAAGACCAAAAACAATAACAAGACTAAATAGAAGGCTAAACTTATATTTAAAAACTATATATTTTAACCTTCTTTGTTTGTTCCATTTAGTAAAATAATAACTTGAGTTTTAGTTAAACACACTTTTTCTTCTTTTGAAAGCCACATTTCACATCTTAAAACTCCGTTTGAACAATCCAAAACAGAAGTTCTAATAGTAAACACCTAATTTTCTTCTGGAAAGCATATTCTGCCAGCTAGTATTACGCATCGGAGGTATGAAGCAATTCTACTAAAAACCAAACCTTTCATGGATGTGTGGAACCAAACAAGGAGTTAAAAGAAGGAATTATTATATTATACAAGTACAAGTTAGGCACACAGGGCCTCCAGAAAAAAAAAATTAAAAAAAAAAAAAAATAACAACAATGATGTCCTCCGCGGGGTGGGGTATAGTAAGCACTAATTCTACATGAAACAAATTTGAATAGTGATACACTCGGGGGAATAGTACCCCTCTGTTTACAAATTCTTCACCCCCCTTTTGGACTGCCAATATCTCTCTGTCAACAAATTTCATCTAATTTTCCTGTGATTACATAACTGATCTATGATTGAAGACTTGTCTTCTAAAATTGAATCGTATCACTAGTCAAGCCTTCAAAAATCCTCTCTATCTCTAGCAGCAAATCAATGATCTATGAAATTATATACAGACTTTGCACCCCAGAAACAGAAAAAGAAAAATCATGATAATTCCAAGCAATTCTTCGTAAGGGTGTCTACAGCACAAGGTTTCAGTTGAAAACAAGATAGATGCAAAAACCATCCTTTTTAAGATTTGGTGTTTAACAAGTAATTAAGCGGTTCCTCCCACGACCTTTTCGAGAGTACGCAATGTTAGCTACTAATGTGTTACCTGCTGAAAACAAGGCACTTGGTCCCATGAGCTTCAAGCCAAGGCTTTTGACCAAAAATGATAGCCTGCTTGCATCCCCTCCCTCAACTAGTTGTAGCTGCTGCGCTTGTTCACGGGATAGTACAGTGTACAGCTGTAATGGCCACTTAGTTGAATTCTGGTAGCTATTTAACAGCTCCTCATAACTTTCTTCGGTGTCACCAAAAGTGACTTGAAGAAGCCCCATTGAGGGCAGGCTTTCTGATGAAGAATAAAAAATGAAAGCAAATTTCCCACATTCAAAATCAGGCTTCTTAAATAATTCAACCAGTATATCATGGTTTGGTCCAATATTCTTAGGCGTATATTTTTTAGTATTGTTTTGCAGACGTGAAAATCTGTATATGAGTGAAGCTTCCCTTAAGCCACTCAAGAAAGCACCATGCATAGTTGCAGGATACTGCCTGCTTGTAGCTTCACCAGCGAAGAACAGTCTGTTTCCCACGCTTTCGGCTAGTATATCATAATCATCACCGGATGAATGCACGCTAACATGAGAGTAGGAACCATAAGAAAGGGGATCGCTTCCCCATCTCGTACAAATCGACTGAATTGGATCAGGCACAATAATGCCTTTAGGATGAAATATCCCTGCAGAACAAGTAAAATTTCAAACAAGGCAGATGAGGTAGCAATTGGGAATATCCATAGTATTCCACCGATGAGAAAAATACATGACAAGCATGAGAAGGAGAATAGATATAAAGACTACCTCATTTCAAGAACAAGGACTTCAATATTAACTAGGTAGCATCTGACACGAATACAACATAAAGAAACAAAATGGAATGGAATGGGACATTATTGTTCCATTTAATGTGTTTAGTACCTACAAAACCAAGCATAACCCTATATATACACCATAACAAAACACACTATTTTAGCTATATATTTCTATTACGTTAACAAATTGGTTGAGCTCAACAGACTGGTCCAATGAGCCTAGTATAAAACATTGACTAGACTAATAAAATTTAGATCAATCATTTTGGCCCAAAGCATAGTTGGACTCTCCAGTTCGAGTAAGATTTGTTTACACTCATGATAACATCAATTAACAAGATCATACATTGTCAAATCCGAGGTTTCAAAGAAAGTTTTACATTTGATTCGTTAAGGCTTTACAAGATTTATTCTTTTTTTGTTATAAAATTCACTCTCCCCTCCGATCCAGGATTTTACTCAATGATTGATATCAAGAACTAGAAACTTGAAAGTTATTTCAAGATTTCCTGGAAATGGTTGGAAACTAACAACCCTTCAATTGCAGTGGCTCAATTAAACAAACTCCAAACTTCTATGGAGAAAATTACACCAGTTGGAAAATAAAGATGAAATGTTTCGATGAATCCATTGATGTTACAGTATGGAACACTATTCAAGATGGTCCGTTCATATTCCTAAATTTGGTCATATAGGAGTCTTAATTGAAAAACCGAGAAATGAATGGAAAAATGATGAGAAGAAAAAGAAAATACAACATGGTTTAAAGGACAAGAATATTAGCGCATGTTCACTAACCTTGGATGAATTTTTTAAAATGTTAAAGATGCGAAACAACCAATGAAATATAATATTATCTTCAAGTTATTTGTGGGAACAAGAGATGTGAGGAAAGCTAGGAAGCATACTCTCATTCAAGCCATAAGAGGAATGGAGAATTAATCTCAAATTGCTAAAAGGGGTTCACTCATATAGTGAACCATCGAATGGGACTGCAAACAGTTTGAAAAAGAAGAATAGAATGTTAAAGTGTAGAAGTGCCTCAACAAAACTTGGCATCCAAAAGTGACACATTGCAAAATCCATGGATTTGACAGCCATAACAGTAGCTACACTATTTGGTAAGTCGGGAGAGCATTAGCTAGAACTCAACAGGCTGATAAAAGACGGAGAATCTGAAAACAACAAGGTCTAGCACTAAAAGCATCTTCTACAAGGGTTCAAGATTTTGATTTGATGAACTTGACAAGAGAATTGATACTTATTTTGTTGGCAAATAACACAAGCAGCTATGAACTTTGTGATGGTTTTCTTCATGCCAATCCAATGCAAAGATTGAGCTATCCTCCTATATGTGCGAAAAATCCCTGAATGTCCTCCTATACGAGTCATATGATATTCCCGAAGCAACTAAGGAATCCAACTAGAAGATGTTGATAAAACCATTTGTCCCTTGTAATGAAGCCTCTGGAACCGGTAAAGGCTGTAGAAGCCCTTGGGGTGTACTGGCCAAGTAATTGTTTTGTTGACATACCACACAAGTTTTCACGAATTCCGTAATATCCTTCTTCATGCCAATCCAATACAAGGATTGAGGATACAACTAAATTAAAACATACGAGGTTCTGCATCGCTTGATGAGATGTACACAACTACGTGTTTGTTGGAGAAGATGTCAATGGCCAACGGGGAGCTAGGGCCAAAGTAGGGTTGACCCGCTCTAACACTAACTTGAGAGTGAAAATAGAAAAATGCTTAAGAGATAGATCATCTCTTAACCAATTCATACAATTATAGGGATCCTTACTCAAAAAAAAAAATAAAAAAAAATAAAAAATATGAGCAACCTACACATAGGTGACAAATAAATAGATAGGTTAACCTATTCTAACTAGTTAACTATTCAAATAAGTTAAACAATTCTGACAAGAAGAAAGAGAGAGAAGGGGACGAACAAGTGGGTTATAATAGCATACTAGATAGTGAGTGGGAAAATAGAACAACAATTGAGAAGCAACAAGAAGGGGAAAATATATTAACAAAGGGGTTTCTCACAAACTACTATGTCCTGGCCAGAAAGCAAAGGTGTTTGGTGGAAAATGTAGGTGAGGACATATAGAGGAGATAGAGGATTCTGCAAAAGGCAATCTATTCAAGATTCAGAAAAGACAAAAAGACTATCTAAGTTATTCCTCCAAAGAAAACCCTGCTACATTCAAACCCCCTAAAATACAGTTATACAATGTTAAAACTTATAATTCAAAAGCATTTTCATGTTGATTGCTTTGTTTAGACCAATTTGTGCACATGCAGCAATCTTGTCTACGTTAGTGGCCAACGACCATGACACCATAACCCTACACTTTAATCTTCAAATACCAACATCATGCCACTATAGCATGCTATTTTCAATCAAACTAAGATCCCATGAATACAAAAGTATAATTTACCATAAAGTATGAGAATAAAATTAAATAATACATGTTAAGCCTATTACCTGTTAAGCAAGAATTTAGATATTTATTTTGTAGTATTATTAAATCTCAATCTATTTATTTTGGTGATACTATATAAAGATAAAAAAGATATTTAAATGAAAGCCTAAATGGAAAGGTTTAATTGCAAATGAACACAACCCAAAAGAACACCATTTCACGAGTTTCCAAAACAAAATAAATAAATAAGTAACATCTTCAATGGTGTTATCATGCATGAGGATCTGCAAGTAAGTTGCAATAATAAAAAACTCAAAGGTTGACAGGGACAAATAGGTGAAGTCATCAAGGGTGTCATAGAGGTTGTGGCAGCCAAACATCCAAACAAAGAGAAAGCTTCATGGTACTGAGTGAAAAGAACATCTAGATATGAAAGCTTCGAATTTTGATGGTGTTACACGAAATTTGTGGCAAACAAAATCCACAAGGAATGGGTTTTTCTCAATTCCAGATGGCACAAGTCTTGCTAATGGCCAATAGCATGGAAGGCAAACAGCAAGTTGCGATAGCATTGAAGGCAAACAGCAAGTTGCGATAGCATTGAAGGCAAACAGCAAGTTGCGATATGACATATATCAATTATATATATGTATAAAAAATGGCATACAGATAAAAATAAAATGCATTACAAATTGACATATTAACTCAAAAAGTTTAATTTGTCAAATACTTGCCAGATATGACAGGCAAATGAAGAATGCAAATTGCAACTAGTGGTCCTATTCAATATCCTAGCAGTTTGATAATACAACTGTTATTAAGGCTATTTAACAACACTGTTTTTATAATTAAAAAAATATTTAATGAAGCTATTCTATCCTATTTTATATAGTTCCACCATTTTAATAGAACCCCGTAATATCACTCCTTTAAGCCCATGATCAGTTTTACTAAATTTTTAAGACAGAAAATATATGTCAAGTTTCATCCTGTTCAAATATGCCTACAAAACACTACCCTAATTGGATAAATAAATACAAGCATTCAAAAACACTGCAAAACACAAGCATTCAATTTTTCATTAACATTTATAAAATAAATCTGATACCTTTTAAAACTGTCAAAACGCGATGGAGCAAACTGGAAGGATTTGTGGATTCAAAAACTTGTGCGGCTTCACCAGCCACCAGCGCAACAAGTGCTGGGCCTCCGGAAACTGTGTGGTAACAGTAAAATAGGAAAAACTCCCCACGTTGATGACTATGTTCATTGAGACATCCAAATGTGTCTTGATCTTCTCCCCAAAATACATAAGGAAAAACCATAGCAACTTTGTTCAGCAGCCCAAACCCCATCCTCTCAATTGCTGCCAGTTTCCTTGCAGGTAATTCAGGTTCAAAACTGATGGCCTTCTTTTTCAGAACTCCAAGAGGCACAGTGCATAGGGCAATATCTGCTTGAAACACTTGGTCCCCAGCAATGACCTCAACACCCTCGTTTCCATATTTGATAGTATTGACCGTCTTTTCATAAAAAATAGGAATCCCTTCACATAGAGCTTTTATCAACCTCGTATTCCCTCCAGCAAGAAAGCAGTGATCACCACTCATCTCATAAGGATCATCCTGATCCCAATAGGCAGCTGAAAGATTTGAAAGGCACCCAGCATTTGCATATTCCAAATTCGCAAGATGCCAATCAAGCAACTGCCTCTCATCAGTACTTCTGGTCACGCTATACAACTGCCTAAGCGTCTCCAATACTGAACCAAGTGAGGTATCACTTGCAAACCCTCCCATAATTTGCCTCAGCTCCATAACCTTGTCAAGCAACCTATTAAATACAAATTCAACACTTGCATCCATTTCTGTATCAACCGGTGCCCCATTTGGCTTATACAAAGGGCAATTATCTCTGACTTTATGAAGAGGTATAGAAAGTTGTCTCGCCAGAACCCCCAAAGGGTTAGCATGAATGCCAGTGATAATACTCCCACCAAGATCAATGGCAGCAAATTTTCCCTCACGCCCTACCTTCTGAGTATAAACTCGCCCGCCAGGCCGACTTCTGCCTTCCAAAACCACAACCTTGTAACCGAAGGACAACAGCTGCCTGGCTGCTGCCAACCCAGCCAGGCCAGCTCCAATAACAACAGCAGTCCCCTCATTTGCCTCAGGCAATTGAGAAGTAAATGCCGGTGAAACCCCAAAATTTATGTAGCCATTATACAAAAGGAAGTCGTAAGCAGAATTAATCAAATGCTCATACTCATTGCTCACAGTTTCTCTAATCATCCCTTTACTCAACCACAACCTCACATTCCCCCTCCTCCACAGAGCCAATATATGATTCCTTATGACTATGTAATCATTCTGCTCCTTCCCACCCAACTGCCTCACAACCCCAGCCCTAGCCTCCTCCTCAAGCAAAGCATCAATAGGGAAACCAAGCGACATCGCAATCATAGCCTCAGTCTCAGTCTCCTTCTCCAAATCCTCTTTGGTCCTACTCCTCTTCTTCAACCCACTCCCCAATTGCTTCTCAAACAACTCATCCATCAGATCCTCATCATAGTTCCTCAAATTCACTTTCCTCCTCAGCGAACGCTTCGAAACCGATCCATTCGAAGACGGGGTTTCCATTATTATAACAGGAGTTCACAAAAAACACCAGAAATCCGAACCCAATAACCTGCCTAGTAGCCTACCCTTCTATTCAACTGTTTTCACAACTTCATGGAACAGCAAGCTACGCTAGATTTGAGCAAAAGGGTATGCACAATTCACCAATACCAACTAACGTTAAACAAACCCAATTATTTCACTCTTCTTTCTGGAAGAACCTTCATACCAGTTTTACATCATTCTTCTGCGCAGCAAAAAGGAAAAGCTTTACATCACTGTGTAAGTGTTTGAAACCACTGAGAAACATGAAACCAAGAATGCAAAAGGGAAAATAAATATATATATAAAATGGCCATACAGTGATTGGGCGTGGAAGCTCTTCCATGGAGTCACGACCTGCAACAGTGAAAGAAGGGGACTATTGTAATGCGAGCAAATAAATGATACAATTGCTTGTTAATATAATGGATAGAATATATATTATTTTTGTATAGGGCCTATTGGGCTATTGTAACACAGAAGGCGAGAGGACATTACTTTTTGTATCCTATGTTTTCTTCCTGCACCTCTATGAAATTGTTGGAAAGGTCTAAAATATTCATGTCTTTTAAGATTATATCATTTATAATGTATTTATAAATTATGCAATCTAGAATATATATGAAGCATTTATGAATTATGAATATATTTTTGAGCTATAGATTATAATTTACAAAATTCATAATGAATTTTTAAATTAGACAATCTATCATATTTTCAATCCACGAATAATTTATAATTTCTTCACACCTATGGATAAAGGTGTTGAAGTGGATAAACTCAAGCGGCACATGTTGATTCATTCGGATTGAGTAGAGTCACTTAAATTCGACTTACTTTTAGGTGAACCAAAACTTTTATAACCTCACTTGTTCTCCTTTAATATATTTATTTCAGTACAATTAAAATAGATTAACTTTAACTCAACTTAATATGACAATACTATCAATTTTATTACCTATTTTATTAAATAATAATCACAATTATGAAATAATATTATAATAATAGTAA